>MDTF01006916.1_pt1 | contig 11921 bp, 12 predicted proteins | sample 811191 | NCBI WGS metagenome assembly MDTF01 (sample SAMN05326649, study PRJNA326480) | marine metagenome | isolation source: seawater | place: Southern Ocean | collected 2011
CTGTAAAAACTGTAAAAGCAGAAGTAAAGAAAGAAGACACTACTAAAGAAGAAGAGTAGATCTCGATTCAAATAAGATATAGAGTCGTTTAATTTTTTTTCTTTTGAAATTCTATTAAACGACTTTTTTTAAGTTAAATAATTCAATAATAAAATTTTCGATTTTTCGAAAATAATAAAAAAAAGATACGATGGTAAAAATAACCGCCGCACAAGTAAACGAATTAAGAAAAAAAACCGGAGCAGGAATGATGGACTGTAAAAAGGCCCTTGTTGAAGCAGAAGGAAACATCGATGACGCAATTACAGTTCTTAGAAAAAAAGGACAGAAAATTGCAGAAAAAAGAGCAGACCGTGATTCAAGTGAAGGTGCTGTTGTTTCTCAAATTAACGACGCAAACACAAGAGGTGTTGTTGTGTCTTTAAACTGTGAGACTGACTTTGTTGCAAATAACGACTCCTATTCTGCAATGGCTAGAGAGATGGCGGCTATTGCAATTAATTTCGACAACAAAGAATCTTTCTTAGCTGCAGCTTTTGATAAAGAGATGACCGTTGCTGAAAAACTAATTGAGCAAACAGGTGTTATTGGTGAAAAATTAGAAATTGGTGGTTTTGAAATATTAGAGGCCCCTTTTGTAGGAACATACATACACGGAAAGAAAATTGGAGCATTAGTAGGCTTATCTTCTGAGAGCGACAACGCTGCAGAGGTAAGTAAAAGTGTTTCAATGCAAGTAGCTTCAATGGGAGCAACTACCTTGTCATACAAAGATTTTACTCCAGAGTTTGTTACAAACGAAACAGAAGCTAGAATTGCTGTTATTGAAAAAGACAATATTGAGTTAGGTCGTTTAGGAAAAACTCTTAAAAACGTACCACATTATATCTCTATGTCTCAATTATCTCCAGAGGTTTTAGCTACTGCAGAAGAAGCTGCAAAAGCAGAATTGAAAGCAGAAGGTAAGCCAGAACAAATCTGGGACAGAATTCTTCCAGGAAAAATGGAACGTTTTCTTTCAGATAATACTTCTCTAGATCAAGAGAAATGTCTATTGGATCAAAACTTCATCATGGATGAAAAGAAAAATGTTGCTCAGTATGTTGCCAGTAAAGGTGATGCTATTGTAGTAGGATTTAAGAGAGTTACTTTGGCTTAAGCCGAGTAAATTCAATCACAAAATCCGTTTCCAACACCCGTGTTGGAAACGGATTTTTCTTTTTTATAAAGTTAGTTAGAAACATATTTTATAATTTCACTATTTTTGTAACTCATAAAACACCACTATGCACTATAATAGAATCCTTTTAAAACTATCTGGAGAAGCCTTGATGGGAGATCGCCAATACGGTATTGACCCAAAAAGGCTACAAGAATATGCCCAAGACATTAAAGCCATAACTGCTACAGGGGTTCAAGTCGCCATTGTTATTGGAGGTGGAAATATTTTTAGAGGTGTTGCGGGAGCAAGCAAAGGCATGGACCGCGTTCAGGGAGACCATATGGGCATGTTAGCCACGGTAATAAACGGTTTAGCCCTACAAGGGGCCCTGGAAGACGAAGGCATCCCTACTAGGCTGCAAAGTGCTATTAAAATCAATGAAGTAGCAGAGCCTTTTATTAAGCGTAGAGCGGTAAGACATCTTGAAAAAGGACGTGTAGTTATTTTTGGAGGTGGTACAGGTAATCCATACTTTACTACAGATAGTGCTGCTGTATTAAGAGCGATAGAGATTAACGCAGATGTTATATTAAAAGGTACTCGTGTAGACGGTATATACTCTAGTGATCCAGAAAAAAATGCAGATGCTGTGAAGTTTGAATTCATTTCTTTTGAAGATGTCTTGAAAAAAGGGCTTAAAGTTATGGATACTACTGCATTTACATTAAGTCAAGAAAACGAATTACCTATTATTGTTTTTGATATGAATACTCGCGGAAACTTGATGAAAGTAATCTCTGGTGAGAATATTGGCACCAAGGTAAATCTTTAAAAAAATAAAGCAAATTATAAAAACTATCTCAAAACTTACTTTTGAGGCTACAATTTTATAACACTAACAAATACTCACCTTCGGGTCATACACATGGAAGAAGAAATAGAATTCATCATAGACAGCACCAAAGAAGCCATGGATAATGCTGTGAGCCACTTAAATAAAAAATTTGTAAATATTCGTGCTGGAAAAGCATCTCCAGCCATGGTAGGAAGCGTAATGGTAAACTATTATGGCAGCCAAACACCCTTGACACAAGTAGCCAATGTTGCTACTCCAGATGGTATGACTATTACTATTGCTCCTTGGGAAAAAGGATTAATTCCAGAAATTGAAAAAGGAATTCACCTTGCAAACATAGGCTTTAACCCAATGAACAATGGGGATACTGTAATTATTAATGTACCACCACTTACAGAAGAACGCAGAAGAGAACTGGCAAAACAAGCCAAGGCTGAAGCAGAAGACAGTAAAGTTGGAGTGCGTAACGATCGTAAAAGTGCTATGAATAGCATTAAAGAACTAGAAAGTGCAAGTGATGATTTAAAGAAAAGCCTTGAAGATGATGTTCAAAAAATGACAGACATCAGTATCACAAAGATCGACAGTTTATTTACTGTTAAAGAAAAAGAAATTATGACGGTATAAGCCCAAGACCTTCCTAAAGTAATGAAGCCTCTTTAGTAATTAGCAACAAACTAATTACTAAAGAGGCTTTTGTTTATAGGGTATTATCTAAGGCGTTTTTTTTATTTATCTATTAGTTTTATATTGTTTGCAAGTCATTAAAATGCATATTTATCAAAATGAAAAAATACAGTACGCTAATTCTCTTTGCTTTTGTGATATTTAATGTCACCTCACAAACAAAAAAACAAGACACGCTTCAACAAAAAGAAGTTCGTTTTAATTATGAAGCGCTTATTATACCCGCCGCCCTAATAGGCTACGGCGCCTTGAGCTTGCATAATGAAAAAATGATTGACTTTGATGTTTCTATTAGAAATAGTATAAATTCAGACAATGAAAAAACATTTCATCTTGATGAAGGAACACAGTCATTAGCCTTTTTATCTGTGTATGGATTAAATTTATTTGGCGTTAAAGGAAAGCATAATTTTAAAGATAGATCCATCATTTTAGGAACTGCCTACTTAATTATGGGTACTAGTGTAACTTTTTTTAAAAAAACGATTCATCGACAACGACCAAATAAAACAGGATTTACATCATTTCCTTCAGGTCATACAGCAACAGCCTTTATGGGTGCTGAGTTTTTATACCAAGAATACAAAGATGTTTCACTTTGGTATGGTGTTTCTGGATACCTTATCGCTGCTGGAACAGGATATTTAAGAATGTATAATAATAAACATTGGTTTTCAGATATCGCAGCTGGTGCAGGAATTGGCATTCTAAGCACTAAAATTGCATATTGGGTGCAGCCTTTTTTTAAAGATCTATTTTCTAAAAAAGAAAAAACGCTAACAGCAACGGTAATTCCATATTACACTGGAAAGGAATTTGGGCTAGGAATGTCCATGGTATTTTAATTCATAAAACCCCGTTTTTTATGAAAATCCAAGGCTCATAACTTTAATTGCCTTTAATAGATTTATTACCTTTACACAACTACAACAATACCTTAACAATTGAATAAACTTTTTAGTAATGGTTTTTGGAGTGCTACGGCAAATTTTATATTACGCAACCGCGTATTTATACTAATTGCTATTGCTGGCGTTACTGTTTTCTTTGGAATGCAATGGAAACATATGCGCTTTACCTACACCGAAGCAAACATGCTCCCAGATGATCATCAAGTCAACAAGGCATATAATGACTTCTTAGATACATTTGGTGAAGAAGGAAATCTAATAATATTTGGAGTAAAGGACCCCTTGTTATTCACTCCAGCAAATTTTTACGCTTGGAATAACCTCGCTAGAGACTTAGGGGAAGCTCCAGAAGTTGATGTAACACTCTCTGTGGGAGATTTACAAAAATTAAAAAAACGCAAAGACTCTGTTGGTTTTGAAATGGTTGCTCTTGTACAGGATTCTGTTTTAACTAAAAAACAACTTGACAAATTACAGTATGAACTTTTTGAAAAGCTACCGTTTTATAGCGGTTTGGTGTACAGCCCCAATAAAAAATCTGTGCGCACGGCCATATACCTTAAAAAAGATATTGTAAATACACCAGCGCGCAAATTATTTATTGAGGCCGTTCTTATTCCTAAAATTTCTGCATTTGAACAAGAAACGGGAATGAAAGTACATACCTCAGGCATGCCTTATATAAGAACGTTAAATTCTCAAAACATCATCGATGAAATTGGTATGTTCATTGCCGCTGCGTTACTTGTTACATCGATTATTTTCTTCTTTTTCTTTAGGTCTTACAGAGCCACTTTTATTTCCATGATTACCGTAATTATTGGGGTTCTTTGGGCATTTGGAATATTAGGATTGCTTAAATACGAAATCACCGTTTTAACAGCCCTAATACCACCATTAATAATTGTGATTGGGATTCCCAACTGTATTTTCTTGATTAATAAATACCAACAAGAAATCAAACAACACGGTAATCAAGCAAAATCTCTGCAACGTGTTATTGCTAAGGTAGGGAACGCTACATTGATGACAAACGTAACAACAGCCTCTGGATTTGCTACGTTTATTTTAACAAATAGTCAATTATTGAAAGAGTTTGGTGTGGTAGCTTCGATATGTATTTTAGCGATATTCTTGCTTTGTTTGCTTATCATTCCTATTATATATAGCTTCATGCCAGTGCCAAAAAACAAACACTTGAAGCATTTAAACAAACGATGGATTAACCGTTTTGTAGATTGGATGGAGAATAAAGTGCGTCACAATCGAATCGCTATTTACATTATTTCTATTGGCCTGCTATGTTTTAGTATTATAGGAATTTACAACATAAAGATTTCTGGAAGTCTAATTGAGGACATGCCCAAAAATACCGAGTTTTTTAAATCTATTCGTTTTTTTGAAAAAGAATACAAAGGCATCATGCCTCTTGAAATTTTAATAGACACCAAACGAAAAAAAGGCGTGATGAAGCTAGCCACTTTAAAGCGCATGAATGAACTTCAAGAATATATTGAAGAATTTCCTGAATTCTCAAAATCACTTTCTGTGGTTGATTTGGTAAAGTATAGTAAGCAAGCCTACTATAACGGAAATCCAGAATACTACCAATTACCCAATAGCCAAGAGCGAAGCTTTATTTTAAGCTATGCCAAAAGTAGTGCTGGAAGCATCGATTTACTAAAAAGCTATGTAGATAGTACTGGGCAGTTTGCGCGCATTACTACGTTTATGAAAGATACCGGCACCGAACGTTTCGATAGAATTGAAGAAGACCTCAAGGCCAAAGCCCTGAAGATATTTCCAGCAGACCGCTACAATGTTAGTTTTACTGGAAAAGCATTGGTCTTTCAAAAAGGAACAAAGTACCTAGTTAATAATTTAATAATTAGTCTCTCACTTGCCATCCTTTTAATTGCGCTTTTCATGGCCTGGATGTTTAGGAGTTTTAGGATGATCTTGGTTTCTTTACTCCCTAACTTGTTGCCTTTAATTATCACAGCAGGTTTGATGGGCTTTTTGGGGGTCCCTATAAAACCATCTACGATTTTAGTATTTAGTATTGCTTTTGGTATCTCTGTGGATGACACCATTCACTTTTTGGCCAAATACCGTCAAGAGCTCATTGCTAACAACTGGAAGATTAAGAAATCTGTATATGCTGCCTTGCGTGAAACGGGGGTAAGTATGTTTTATACTTCCATCGTATTGTTCTTTGGTTTTTCTGTATTCACTATATCTAGTTTTGGAGGTACCGTAGCACTTGGTGCATTAGTCTCGGTTACACTTGTCTTTGCTATGCTGGCAAACTTATTACTGCTGCCTTCTTTGCTGCTTTCTTTAGAGAAGAGTATTGCAAATAAAGAAACCCTAAAAAAACCTTCTCTAGGCATCTTACCAGAAAACATGGAAGATGATGAGGAAGTTTGAGAAAAAAAGAAGAAGAACCAGGGCTTGTAAAATACTCCATACTCGTTTCAAATTTCTGAATTAAAACCTATCTTTATCGCTTGATTTTTTACCTATGAAACACACACAAATAGTACACGTTTTACAAACAGACCCTTCAATACATGAACTCACCATACGTGGATGGGTTCGCTCATACAGAAGCAACCGTTTTATAGCGGTGAATGACGGCTCTACCATTAAAAATTTGCAATGTGTTATTGATTTTGAAAATTTTGAAGAAGAAGCACTTAAAAACATAACAACAGGAGCCTCTATAGAGGTTACTGGTTTACTTGTAAAGAGCCAAGGACAGGGCCAGACAGTAGAGGTACAAGCAACTAGCGTGACCATTTTAGGAACTGCAGACCCAGAACAGGTGAAGCTAACCATCCTCTCTCCAAAGCGCCATAGCCTTGAAAAACTTCGTGAGCAAGCACATTTACGGGTGCGCACAAACACCTTTGGTGCTGTAATGCGTTTGCGCTCAAAATTATCTTTTGCGGTGCATGAGTGTTTTCAAAAAAATGGATTTAACTATATGCATACTCCTATTATAACAGGTAGTGATGCAGAGGGTGCGGGTGAAATGTTTAAGGTAAGTGCACTAGATCCTAAAAATACCCCACTAGATGAAAAGGGAAACGTAGACTATAAAGAAGATTTCTTCGGAAAAGAAACAAACCTAACAGTTAGTGGGCAATTAGAAGCAGAAACCTTTGCAATGGGACTTGGGAAGGTATACACTTTTGGGCCTACTTTTAGAGCAGAGAATAGTAATACCTCACGTCATTTGGCAGAGTTCTGGATGATTGAGCCAGAGGTTGCTTTTAATGATTTAGCAGACAACATGGACTTGGCAGAAGATTTTATCAAGTATGTGATACAATATGCGCTTGAACATTGCCAAGATGATTTAGCTTTTTTAGAAGAAAGACTTATTCAAGAAGATAAAAGCAAACCTACGATAGAGCGTCAAGAAATGACCTTACGCGATAAGTTACATTTTGTGATTGACAACAACTTTAAACGCGTTAGCTATACAGAGGCGATAGACATATTAAAGAATTGTAAGCCCAATAAAAAGAAAAAATTTAAATACATAATAGAACATTGGGGGGCAGATTTACAAAGTGAACACGAACGCTACTTAGTTGAAAAACACTTTAAATGTCCTGTAATTTTGTTTGATTACCCAGCTACCATTAAAGCTTTTTACATGCGTTTAAATGAAGATGAAAAAACAGTTCGTGCTATGGATGTTTTATTTCCAGGCATTGGAGAGATCGTAGGAGGGTCTCAACGTGAAGAGCGTTATGATGTGCTTAAACAAAAGATGAAAGCCATGGATATTAGTGAAGAAGAATTATATTGGTATCTCGACTTACGCAAGTTTGGAACTTGTACTCACAGTGGCTTTGGACTAGGTTTTGAACGCCTTGTATTATTTGTAACCGGAATGGGAAATATTAGAGATGTTATTCCTTATCCAAGAACACCAGGTACTGCAGATTTCTAAAACTTAAAAATAAAATAGGCAACACATATTAAAACCAGCTCTATACCGTTTTGTATATAGCTGGTTTTTTTTTTAACTTTATAACAGACCTAATTTTTCAATGCTAAAACAGTTCCTTAATTTCAAATTATCTCAGAAGTTATCTCCACAACAAATACAGTTGATGAAGTTAATTCAATTGCCTACCCAAGCATTTGAACAACGTATTTCTCAAGAGATGAACGAGAATCCTGCACTTGAGGGAGGAAAAGAGGAGCTTGAAAAGTTTGATGACGACATTAATGATGACTATGAAGAGAGCTTTGATGAAAGCGAAGAAATTAATGTAGATGATTACCTAAGTGATGACGAAACTCCAAGTTATAAGTTAACAGCAAATAATTATAGCCCAGATGATGAGCAGACTCATATACCATATGCAGCCGGGCAGTCTTTCACCCAGCATTTAATGCAGCAACTAAACACCTATAGATTAAAAGAAGATGAAAAAGATATTGCTAAATTCTTGGTAGGAAGTGTAGATGAAAGCGGCTATATACGTAGAGAAATTGCAGACATTGTAGATGACCTTGCCTTTACACAAAATGTATATACCACAGAACAAGCCGTTGAGGGTGTCCTAGAGAAAGTACAAGAATTAGATCCCGCGGGAGTTGGCGCTAGAGACCTACAGGAATGCTTATTGCTGCAATTAAAAAGAAAGGAACAAACACAAAAAATCACCTTAGCGCAGGACATACTTGGAGAAACCTTTGATCATTTTTCTAAAAAACATTACAAAAAATTACTTCAAAAGTTTGGTATTTCAGAAGATCAACTTCGAGATGCTATTCATGAAATAGAGAGTTTAAATCCAAAACCTGGAGGGGCAATTTCTAGTAGTACTAGAATGGTAGAGCATGTTGTGCCCGATTTTGCTATTAAGATCGTTGAGGGCAAACTAGAATTAACTCTTAACGGGAGAAATGCTCCAGAGTTACATGTATCTCGTGAATATTCTAACATGCTTAAAGGCTATAAAGAGTCTAAAGATAAATCAAAGTCGCAAAAAGATGCGGTGCTATTTATCAAACAAAAATTAGACGCTGCCAAATGGTTTATTGATGCTATTAAACAAAGGCAACAAACTCTTTTTGTAACCATGAATGCAATTATGCATCAACAAGAAGCTTTTTTTTAACGGGCGACGAACGCAAGTTAAGACCCATGATTTTAAAAGATATTGCAGACACCATACATATGGATATTTCTACCGTTTCCAGAGTAGCTAACAGTAAATATGTAGACGCTCCATATGGTACAAAACTCATTAAAGAGTTCTTTAGTGAATCTATGAAAAACGACCAAGGAGAGGATGTATCTACCAAAGAAATTAAAAAAATTCTTGAGATTACCATTAGCGAAGAAGATAAAAGAAAGCCACTTACTGATGATAAACTAGCACAAATATTAAAAGAAAAAGGCTACCCAATTGCAAGGCGTACCGTGGCCAAATACAGGGAGCAATTAGAGGTGTCGGTAGCTAGACTTAGAAAAGAAATTTAATGAATGTATTGCTTCGTATTACTGCCTATATCTTTCACCCCCTATTGATGCCGCTTTTAGGTGTATTGTGTTATTATACAATTACACCTCGTTTTGTTGCCCCTGAATTTATGTGGGCTAAGCTATATGCTATTGCTATTCTCACCGTGTTTACTCCTGTAATAGTGTTCTTTTTGTTGAAGAACATCGGCACTGTCGCTACCCTACACTTAAAACAGGTCTCTGAACGAAAGTACCCATTAATGATCCAGTGCTTGTTGGTTTTATTAATCATTAATATGATTTTCAAACCCTATGATGATATAGAATTATATTATTTTTTTGTGGGGGTATTATTTACTTCCTTAACAGCCTTGTTTCTTGTGATGTTTAAATTTAAAGTGAGCCTGCACCAAATGGCAATAGCCGGTGTTACTATTTTCTTAATAGGGTTAAGCATTCATTTTAAAGTGAATGCTCTCTTTGCTATTTCGCTTTTCTTTATCATAAATGGACTAGTCGCTGCCTCTAGGCTTCATACCAGGTCACACACCATTACAGAGTTAGCATTTGGATTTTTTATAGGCGCAATCCCGCAATTTTTAATGTTTGGGTTCTGGGTTTAACTACGAAACATAGGGGGATGTATTAAAGAATAAAAAATAGCAGGCCCAATTTTAAAGTACGCATCTCTATTGAGCCCCCCCCGGTGATACTAGCATTATCGAAGAAAGGATTAATGCCGTAATAGCCATAAAAATTTACCGTATTATATCCAAATGAGAGGGTTGCCCCAATGCGCATTTTGTTAAATTCTGGAATGTTAGTCTGTACGATGTTATTGTTATCTTGTTTGAAAGATGCTTTATACCAGTAGGCATATCCAAAACGAAGCCCTGCATATACACGCCAAAACTTGTAGGTTTCTGCTCTAGAGGAGCGCCAACGAAATTCTAAAGGAACTTCAATACTGGCCGTACTAAACCTATTACTCTCATAGGCAACTGTACTTTGGTCCAAGGAGGTGAATATCGTCTGCTGTGCGGGGTTTTGGTCAATAAACAAGGTATTACCATATTCATCAAAAGAAGCGCCAACTCCAATAGCTACAGCGAGATTCCTGCGCTTATTAATAGGCAGGTCCCTTAGGTAACCAAAATGTGCAGAACCTGTTAGCCCACGAGACTGAACATCTTCAGGAGTATCTAACAGAGCGTTATAGGTAACACCTATATAGAATTGATCTTCCCTGTATTTAGAGTCTAATGCAGGTTCTTGCTGGGCAAATAGTACGCCGCTGCACAACAAACAAAAAAGAATAAGGTGCTTTTTAAACATAGGTTAAATGTAATTTAATTTTAGACCGCTGTAAAATAAAAAAGCGCCTTTTCTAAAAACAGAAAAGGCGCTTGTATTAGTATCATAAAGGGTATCTACTGTTTCACATCATTACCTGGCGCTGTGATGTAAATGATTTTCACCATGTTTAGATCTCTTAATTTTTCTTTGACATCTTGAAGCAACCCTACATTTGTATCTTCATCAACCTTTAAACCAACAACTACTTTACCCTGAAGTTCTGGTATTAACTTAGTTCTTGCTTCAGATAAAGCAAACTCTAAGGAGTTAATATCTGTATACTTATCTCCTATTTGTATTTTACCCTCAGTACCAAATTTCTCTTGGTAACGAGAACTTGGTTTTCCTGCGTAAATAAAAACAGAGCGATCTTTTTTAAGCTTTTCAACCTGATCTGCCTTAGGGAGCTTTTGTTGCACCAACATATTATCTTTTCTCAATACAGTAACTACCATAAAGAAAAACAATAACATAAACACAATATCTGGTAAAGACGCTGTGTTTACTGCAGGCAATTCACCGCCTTTTTTCTTATTAAACTTAGACATATATACTGTTTTATATTATTGAGACTTTTTTGCTTCTGCTTCAGATAATTTCATCGGAAATAGCGCTTGAATTTGTTTTAACTTCACTTGTGCTTTTTCTTCATTCCCTTTATAATCACCTGTTGCGATAGCGCTTTTAACTTTAGTGAATTTGAAGCCAAACAACCGTTGTGACTCTCTATCTCTTAAGAAATTATACGCAGCCACTAATTCATTTTGAATCTGAATATAGGTCTTATAAGAAGTTTCTCTATCACTTTTTACTGTGATAATAGCTTTATCTGGATTATCTGAAGAAGCTAGATCTCTTTTTCCTTTACAATAGGCACAAGATCCATCACCGCCATTATCTAAAAAAGTAATAGCTGCTTCTCTAATATCTTCGATATTCATTAGGTCGTTATCGGCTAGGATTTGATTTTCCTTATTCACGGTAACAACAAAAATGTTCTTTTCTTTAATATCTATTGGAGGTTGCTCGTCTTGCCTTGGCGGTAATTGACGTGCAATTCCTTTATCTTTTTCTATTGTAGTTGTTACAAGAAAAAAGATAAGCAATAGAAATGCAATATCTGCCATAGAACCAGCATTCACCTCTGGTGTTGCTCTTCTTCCCATATTATCGTGTTGTTAATTTTTTTACACCACTAAATGCCATTGCTATAACTGCTACAAAAGCCAAGATGTAAAAAGCGTAAAGACCCGTTCCTATGTATCTTGAGGTTTGAGCTGTTACAAGTTCTCCATCCTTAGTAAAGGACTCTACCCCATCCGCCATTACATAAGCAATAACAAAAATGAGCAAAAAAGCACCTAAAGACATTAACGTCTTTTTAATGTCTCCATCTGCAATTCCTTTAATGACGAACAATACAACAATAACTAAAACTATTGCAAAGGTTAAATA
>MDTF01015354.1_pt1 | contig 11917 bp, 11 predicted proteins | sample 811191 | NCBI WGS metagenome assembly MDTF01 (sample SAMN05326649, study PRJNA326480) | marine metagenome | isolation source: seawater | place: Southern Ocean | collected 2011
AATTTAAATCCTATCTTTCATATAAGTGTTAATTTTTAATCTACAAGTTCTGACAAATATTATTAATTGTCTGAATTTTCTATATTTTCCTCACTTTTTGTTACTTTATTTTCTGTCTTCTTTGAAACTCCTACTAGAGAAGGTCTGAGCAATCTATCTTTCATCATAAAACCTTTTTGAATTTCCTGAACAATCGTTCCTGGTTCTTTTTGATTATCTTCAATTTCCATCATTGCTTGATGAAAATTTGGATCAAGTTTTTTATTAATTGAATCCAAAGGGGTGATGCCATTTTTTGATAAAATTGAAACCATATCTTTATTTATAATATCAAAATGTTCTAAAGTTTTTTTTAAAGCTTCAGAATCCTTTAGGGCGTCATCATTTTCTAGTATTTTTTTTGACCTTTCCAAATTATCAATTAGGCTTAAAGTTTCTTTAGCAAAAGAAAAACCTCCATAATTAAAAGCATCGTCTCTCTCTTTTTCAAACCTTCTTCTTTGATTTTCCATTTCAGCAAAAGCTCTAGCTACTTTATCTTCTAGTTCTAAAATCTTTTCCTCTGGAGTAATTTCTTTTATAGCTTCAATATTTTCTTCCACTTCATTTTTCTGATCTCCTAAACTGACCTCTTTAGGTTCATTATCTGGTATTTCAGAATTGATGTTTTGATCTTTTTCCATTGAGACTTATATGGTAAGAAATTCTATAATTGCTAGATGTTAAAGAAAAAAATTACAAAAATATTAATTGGCACAAACAATAGTGGAAAATTGAGGGAAATTAAGGATTTATTACCTAAAAACCTTGAAATTTACTCTGTGTCTGATTTTAAAATTAAAAGTCCTATAGAAAATGGAAAAACCTTTGAAGAAAACTCTTTAATTAAAGCAAAATTTTTTTCTAAAAAAATGAAGATGAGTTGTTTGTCAGATGACTCCGGATTGGAGATTGACATTTTACAAGGCCTTCCAGGAATCCATTCCGCTAGGTGGGGTGGGAAAAAAGGAAACTTTACTAAGGCAATCAATAAAGTTTTTAAAGAACTAGATAAAAAAAATAAAAATTGGAGAGACAAAAAGATTAAAGCCAGATTTATTTGTGCTTTAACTATTTATGGGCCCAATCAAAAAATTATAAGTTCCATTGGTAAAATTGAGGGACATATCTCTCCCATAATGAAAGGAAAAAATGGATTTGGTTATGATCCTATTTTTATACCCAAGGGTAAAAGAATTACCTTTGGTGAAATGAAGTACTCTCAAAAATATAAGATAGACCATCGATTTAAAGCTTTTAAAAAAATTAAAAAATCTTTTTAAATTTTTTATTTTCAACTTTATAGAAATTAAGAATATGATTAATTTTATTATTTTTTATTTCAAAAATTCCAATTTTTCCTTTAAATAAAGTTTTTTTCTTAAAGATATTTTCGTCTACAACTAAGTTATTTTGAAGTATCAAATAATAAACAAGTCCAATTAAATCAAAACTTAAGAAAGATAATTGATTTGGATATTTATTAAATTTTTTAAGATATTGAGTTGAGAAATTTTCATAATTTTTTTTATTTATAGAGGGAAAATAAATCGGCTGTGAGCTACTTTCTTCAAGAAGAGATTCATCAAACCACTGATTGAGTGTTATAAAATATTTTTGTTTAGGTGATATATCCGTATATAATAAAGAAGTTGTAACACTTTTTAAACTTTGATCAAAATCTGCAATTATTATAGAATCAAACTTTACACCTCCAAGAGTGTCTTTTTTTTTTAGTCTTGCAATCAATCGATCTTTATTATTTTGATTTGAATTTTCTAATCTAAAGATTTCGTCCTCAAGGTTTTGCTTTCTGGTATTATAGTGGGTAATTTTTTCAATTTGTTGAGTTAGCTTAGTTGGGTCTGTATTATAAATATAGTTTTTTATTATTTTTATTTTAGAAGCAAAAATTGCTTTCTTGATTTCATTTTTATAATTTACATCTGGTGTTAAAATAATTGTTTTTTTTATTTTATTTAACTCTAAAAATTTTTTAATAGTATTTAATTGTGAAGTAGCATTTATACCTGCATTGATAATATTTTTTGAGAAATTATCGTTTTTATTTGTTAATGATAAAAAGGTTAACCCAGTTAATTCCTTGAGGTAAATTAAATTTTCATTAAAGACTGGTCCTATTATTATCTTTATCCCCAGTTCTGCTAATTCTTTTGCTGCCTTTAAGGTGTCCTCTGGATTTGACTGGGTATCTTTAGGGATAATTTCAATTGATAAATTATTTATTTTATTAACAGCTAGGCGTGTTGAATTAATTATAGAATGACCTATTTCAAAATTTTTACCAGTTAATGGAACAAGTAAACCAATTTTTATTTTATCATTAGCGGTAACATTTTTTAGACTAATTAGAAAAGTTAGTGATAGAAATAATATAATTTTAATAATTTTTTTCATTTTAATGCTATTATTATAACTATTATAATTTAATGATTCTACATACTGAAAATAAAAATAATAAAGTTAAAAGTGGCCTTTATATTGTATCTACACCAATTGGAAACTTAAGTGATATTACCTTAAGGGCACTAGAAGTGTTAAAAAAATCAGATTATATATTGTGTGAGGACACACGCACTTCAAAAAATTTGTTAAATCGTTATGAAATTAAGTCAAAACTCATCTCTAACCATAAATTTAATGAAAAAAAAAATTTATTAAAAATTATTGAGATATTAAAATCAGATTGCATAGTCTCATTAATATCTGATGCTGGAACTCCATCCATTTCAGACCCTGGAGCCATATTAATCAATGAGTGCTTGGATAATAAAATTGATATATTTCCAATTCCAGGTGCATCGGCAGTATCATCAGCTGTTTCTATAAGTGGTTTTAGTGAAAAATATTTGTTCTATGGTTTTTTTCCTGAAAAAAATAGTAAACTAAAAGAAGATTTTGAAAAATTAGCAACCATAGACAGTTGTATTGTTTTTTTTATTTCACCAAGAAAATTTAACAAATCTGTAACTCACATAAAACACTATTTCGAAGGTAGAAAAATTTTAATATGTAGGGAAATGACCAAATTTTATGAAGAATTCATTAGAACTGATATTGACAAACTTGAAGCATTTAAGACTGATCCAAAAGGAGAATTAACAATTATTATTTCTGAAAAAACAAAAACAAAAAATTCTTCGATAATCTTAAAAGAATCAGATAAAAAGAATATTGAAAAAATGATTAAAAAACTAAGTATTAAAGACATTACAGATTTTATTAGTCAAAACTCTAATACTCCAAAAAAAGAAATTTATAACTATTGTTTGAAATTAAAAAATGAAAAGTAAAATTATTTTAATAAGTCTAATTTTTTTTATTTTTACAGGATGCGTTGGGATAAGCTCCAAAGGTATCTTTGGTACAGGTGTTAGTATTGCTTTAGACCCCAGATCTTTAGGTACCCAAATTGATGACTCAGTAATGCAAAAAAATCTTGCAGCCAGATTAGCATTAAGAGATAAAAATTATTTATTATCAATAAAAACAAAAGTTATAGACGGAAGAATTTTTTTAACTGGTAAAATTAACGAACCAGAGGAAAAACTACGAATTACCAAATTAGCCTGGGAAACTAAAGGAGCTAGATCAGTCAAAAATGATATTAAGATAAAAGAAGACTTTAATTTTAAACAATCTGCTAAGGATGTTTTAATAACAGCACAATTACGATCAGCTTTGTTATTTAATAAAAAAATTAAAAATACAAATTATCAAATAGATACATATAAAAAAAAAATATTTATATATGGAATATCCAGAACAGATGAGGAGAGAAAAGAAGTTATAAATGAAGCAAAGGAAATACTTGATGTTGAAGATGTTATAGCAAGTATAGTTTTAGTTGAAGATTTAAGAATTCAAAAAAATTAATTTTTTTTGTAATCAATTACATCGGCAGAATACGCAGCAACAGATGCCAAATTTATAATTTCTGATGTAGAAGATCTTAAGGGAGCAATTTCAATAGGTTGACCTAAGCCAATTAATAAAGGTCCAATAACCTTTGTGTCACCTAAGCTTTTCATCATTTTATAAGAAATAGCTGCGCTGTGTTGTCCGGGCATTATTAAAATATTAGCATTTCCAACAATACTTGAAAAAGGATAAAGCTCTTTATATTCTGCATTTAGAGCAACATCAGGCTGCATATCTCCATCAAAATCGAAATCTACATTTTTATCTTTTAAAATTTCAACAGCTTTTTTTATATGTTTAGTTCTACTTGTAAGAGGCTGACCAAAAGTTGAATGAGAAACAAAAGCAACTTTTGGAATAAAACCAAAAAGTTTGACTACTCTTGCTGCTGATATTGAAATTTCTGCAAGTTGTTCTGAGCTTGGATATTCATTTACACTAGTGTCTCCAACAAAAATAGTTTTTCCTTTCGAAACAACCATGTTTAAACCAAACATGATCTCACCTGGCCTTGGATCTATCACTTGAGTAACTTTATCCAAAGATGCACCAAATCTTCTAGTGTTTCCAGTAACTGCACCATCTGCATCTCCACAAGCTACCATACAAGATGCCCATATTACCCTGTCGTTTCTTACCAATCTATCACAGTCTCTTTCTAAAAGACCCTGTTCTCTTTGCATTTTTTTAAACAAAAAATTTACATATTTTTCTCTTTTTTCTGAATCTTGAGAATTTACTATCTCAATATCAAAATTTTCATTGTAACCAATTTCTTTTATTCTCTCTTTAATTTTTTCTTTTTTACCAACTAAAATTGGAATACCTAACTTAGAGTTTTTAAATGCTATTGCGGCTTTAAGAGTGTTTTCATCTTCCCCGTCTGCAAAGACAATTTTTTTTTGATTTTTTTTAATATAAGAATTAATACCTTGCATAATAGTCACTGAAGGATCTAATCTTTGCTTAAGCTGATCCTTATAAGCATCAAAATCCTCTATTTTTTTTCTTGCAACACCACTATCCATTGCAGCTTTGGCAACTGCTGAAGGAATTACACTAATCAATCTTGGGTCAAAAGTGGATGGAATTATATAATCTCTTCCATATTTAGGGCGGTCACCACCCATTGCAGTAACAACTTCATCAGGAACATCTTCCCTTGCTAATTTTGCTATTGCATTTGCTGCGGCTACTTTCATTTCTTCATTAATGGTAGTAGCCCTTACATCTAGAGCGCCTCTAAAGATGTAAGGAAAACCAATTAGGTTATTCACTTGATTAGGATAATCAGACCTCCCAGTCGCTATAATAGCATCATTTCTAACTTCCATTATTTCTTCAGGAGTTATTTCTGGATCTGGATTTGCACAAGCAAAAATTATTGGGTTTTTAGCCATAGTTTTTACTAATTCTTTTTTTAAAGCTCCTTTTGCAGACAATCCTAAAAATACATCAGCACCATCTATAGCTTCTTCCAAAGTTCTATTTGTTGTTTCAATTGCATGGGCAGACTTCCATTGGTCCATCCCATCTGTTCTTCCTCTATAAATTACACCATTACGGTCTAGCATAGTTACGTTCTCATTAAGCACACCACTATTCTTAAATAGGTTCGTACAAGCTATCGCTGAAGCTCCAGCTCCATTAACAACAACCTTAATATCTTTTATTGATTTTCCACTGATATCTAGGGCATTGAGTAGGGCTGCAGTAGTTATTATTGCTGTACCATGTTGGTCGTCATGAAAAACCGGGATATCTAAAATCTCTTTTAATTTTTCTTCAATAATAAAACAATCAGGAGCAGCTATATCTTCTAAATTAATTCCACCAAAGCTACACGCGAAGTTTTTAATACTATTAATAATTTCATCCACATTTTGTGAATCGATTTCTAAATCTATAGAATCGATATCTGCAAATCTTTTAAATAAAACTGCCTTACCTTCCATCACAGGTTTTGAGGCTAACGCGCCTAAATTACCCATACCTAATATTGCAGAGCCATTACTTATAACTGCAACTAGGTTGCCTTTAGAGGTATAATCGTAGGCAGTATCTGGATTATCATAAATTGCACGAACAGGAACAGCAACGCCAGGAGAATAGGCTAGTGCCAAGTCTCTTTTAGTTGTCATGGGTTTTGAAGAAATTATTTCAAGTTTCCCAGGCTTATTTAAGCTATGAAATTCTAAAGCTTCTTTATCTGTGTAATGTTCTATTTTAGTTTTTTTCATTTATGTTAATTAGATATACAAATGGAGCAAATTTAAGACTAATATGATTTATGAACCTTATTAAGTCAACAGGCACCTTTAGCTTTTTTACTATAATTAGCAGATTACTAGGTTACGTAAGAGATATACTAATAGCAGTATTTCTTGGAGCAGGCCCTTTGGCGGACGTTTTCTTTGTGGCATTTAGGATTCCCAATACATTCAGAAGATTGTTTTCAGAGGGAACATTTAATGCTGCTTTTGTTCCTAGCTATTCGTCATTGTTGGACAATAAAAAAGAATCTCAAAAATTTGCAAATAATATTTTTAATTTACTTATTGTGTGGCTCTTTTTTTTAATTCTTATTATTGAAATTTTAATGCCATTATTTGTATTTTTAATTGCACCAGGATTTGAAGGTGATTATCAAAAGATGGAATTAACCATAACTTTGACAAGAATTACCTTCCCATTTTTATTGTTTGTTAGTTTGGTCTCTTTTTTTTCTGCCATTTTAAACTCACATAATAAATTTGCTATAGCATCAGCCACACCCATCATTTTAAATATTCTTTTAATTGGTGTATTACTTTTTGGAAAAATTTTAAATGACGAACTGGTATATTATTTGTCTTATGCGGTCACTTTATCTGGAATATTACAATTTATATTTTTATATCTATTTGTAAAAAAATACTTTTCACCCAAGCTTAAATTACATATTAAAATTGATAATAAAGTTAAAGTTTTTTTCAAAAAATTACTTCCCAGCATTTTTTCTTCTGGAGTTACTCAAATAAATATTTTAGTAGGAACAATCATTGCTTCCTTTCAAGCTAGTGCAGTATCTTACCTATATTATGCGGATAGGATTTATCAAATAAATCTTGCTATTGCAGGAATTGCAATAGGCGTAGTAATACTTCCTCAACTTTCTAAATATGTTAAAAATAATAAAAAAGAAAAAATAAACTTAATTCAAAATAAGGCTTTGGAGTTGAGTTTATTTTTAAGCATCCCGGCTGCAATCGCTTTACTAATTGCATCTGAAGAGATTATTTCTTCTTTATTTGGTTACGGATCATTTGATGAGGAAAGTGTTAAAAATTCTGGAAAAGCTTTATTCTATTTTGCTGCTGGTTTGCCAGCATTTTCAATGATTAAAATTTTTTCAACTTTTTTTTTCGCACGACATAATACAAAAACACCTTTTTACATTGCCTTAGTTTCAGTTTTACTAAATATAATTATTAGCATTGCTTTTTTTGAAGAAATTGGTTTTTTGATTATACCAATAGCAACCACAATTTCGTCTTGGACTAATGCAGTATTGTTGTTTGCTTTTCTTAAAATAAAAAGCTTATTTATTTTTAATTTAGTTTTTATATTTAGATTTATTAAGATTATAATAGCCTCAACATTAATGGGAATATTTTTTAATTACTTGATTTATTTTTTTGATGAGAAGCTCTTGTATGAAGCAAATTTCAAAGTCTTTTACTTAGTAGGTATAGTTACATCGGGACTGATGTTTTATCTTTTAATTGCAATTTTAATCAAGGCTTTTAAAAGAAGTGATATTAATTTAAACTATTAAAATGAGTAAAAAAATTTTTTCGGGTGTTCAGCCAACAGGAAACCTTCACTTGGGGAATTACCTTGGCGCAATCAAGAATTTTGTAGAACTCCAAAATGAAAAAGAAAATCAGTGTATTTTTTGTGTAGTAGATCTTCATGCAATAACTACTAAACAAGATCCAAAAAAATTAAAAAAAAATATTAGAGAAACTGCAGCCACATTTATTGCTAGTGGAATAGATCCTGTTAATAATATAATTTTTAATCAATCAATGGTTGCTCCTCACTCTGAGGCTGCGTGGATTTTAAGTTGTGTATCAAAAATAGGCTGGCTGAATAGGATGACACAATTTAAAGAAAAGGCAGGAAAAGATAAAGAAAAAGCTAGCATTGGTCTTTATTCATACCCAGTTCTAATGGCTGCAGATATTTTACTATATGATGCCACACATGTTCCAGTTGGAGATGATCAAAAACAGCACTTAGAACTTTGCAGAGATATTGCACAAAAGTTTAATAATGATTTTGATGCACCAGACTTTCTAAGAATGCCTGAACCCCTAATACAAAAACAATTTTCTAGAATAATGAGTCTTAAAGATGGAACAAAAAAAATGAGCAAATCTGATCCATCAGATTTGAGCAGAATAAATCTTACAGACGACAAAGATGAAATAGTAAATAAAATAAAAAAAGCAAAAACAGACCCATTGCCACTACCCGAGAATGTTAAGGATTTATTTGAAAGACCAGAAGCAGAAAACTTATTAGGGATATATTCAAGTTTAAAAAATCAAAGCTTAGAAAATTCAGTAACTGAATTTAATAGTAAAAACTTTTCTGAATTTAAAGAAAAACTATCAGAAACTCTAATTGAAAAAATTGAACCAATATCAAAAGAAATCAAAAGACTATTAAATGATGAAAAATATTTAGATGAGGTATTATTAAAGGGTTCTGAAAAAGCAGATAATATTGCATCAAAAAAAATTAAAAAGATCAAAGAACTAGTGGGTTTTTAAAAAAAATATTAATAGGTGTCAATTTTAAGATTAATCATTATATATAATTTATGTTCGTGCAAACAGAGGTAACACCAAACCCTAACTCACTAAAGTTTTTACCGGGAAAAACTGTATCTAATAGTGGCTCTTTTGAAGTAACGAAAAAAGAGGAAACAGATAGTGAGCTAGTAAGAAGTCTTTTAGCCATCAATGGAGTGACAGGAGTATTTTTAGGAATAGATTTTTTATCTATTAATAAAAAAGAAGATATAATCTGGGAAGATATTAAACATATAGTTATTTCATTAATTAACGAATTTTATTCAACAGGAAAAGAATTTGTTATTGCAAGTGAGTTATTTGAAAAAAAAAAAGAAGAGTACAATGAAATTGAAAAACAAATTATAAGTATTCTTGAGACAAAAATCAGACCTGCAGTTGCAAAAGATGGAGGTGACATTAAATTCAAAGAATTTAAAAATGGTGTTGTTAAAGTAGAGCTACAAGGAAGCTGCTCTGGCTGTCCAAGCTCAACCATGACTCTTAAGCAAGGTGTTCAAAATCTTTTATGTCATTATTTGCCAGAAGTGAAAGAGGTAGTTGCAATATGATTATTAACAAAAAAATATTCTCAATAGACTATATAAGAAAATATTTAAGAAAAAAAAGTTTTACAATTAGTAGAAAAAAAAATGAAGACCTTGATTTTGGAACCATATCAAGAACTTTTTTATCAAGCTTAATAGTCATATCAATTTTTTTTATTTTACCTTTAGTTACAAACCTTTCAAAAGAAAAAATAGGCCTTGCTAAAGACTATGAAAATAATTCAAAAAGTAAATTAAAATCTGTATTAGAAAATAGTAATCAAAAAATAGATGAAACAGTAAATCATGATTTTTTATTTGAAGATATATTTAAATTTGATGAGCAACCTACAGATGCAGTCCGACTGAGTGCTTTTACAATCGAGGAACTATTCAAATCAACTAACTATAATCTAGAAGATGTTAGAAAAAACAAATTAGTTAAACCAATATCGTTAACAATATTGCCCGGTGAGATCAAACAAATTGAAAACACAAAAAAAAGAAAAGATCTTTTTATCCAAATCATTTTACCTTTAGTGTTAAATGAAAATAATTATATTAAATTAGATAGAAAAAAACTTTTTAGTATTTTAAGTAAAAGTAAAAATACAAGAGCAGAACAAAGTTGGTTGAATTCTAAGTTTAAGCAATATGGTGTAGTAAATAATAATTTATCTACATTAAAGATTAGAATGGATGAAATTCCAACTTCTATGACCATCGCGCAAGCAGCTAAAGAGACTGGCTGGGGAACATCAAGATTTGCTCAGGAGGGAAATGCATTATTTGGTCAATGGACGTGGTCTGGTGAAGGAATAAAACCTTTAAGTGCAGGTGATAATACAACTCATAAAGTTATGAAATTTAAGGTGTTACAAGCATCTGTTAAAGCTTATCAGAGAAACTTAAATACTCACTCTTCATATAAAAATTTTAGAAGTGCTAGAGCAGAATTGAGAGATAAAGGAAAAAAACTAGATAGTATAATTCTAACTAAGTATTTAGATAAATATGCAGAAACTGGCAAAGAATATGTAAAAATTTTACAGCAAATAATAAGACAAAATAATTTAATAGACTTTGATGACGCAAAACTATTACCTTCAAGCATTGACTTGGAGAGTTTAATTTAATTTTGTTTTACTGAGAATTGAATACCAAACCATCTCCACATCCCATTGTCATTAAGGGAACAATTAATTCTTCCTCTCCTAAAATTAAATTTTTCTCTAAAGGTTAATATTAATGTGTTATTGTCAAAATTAATTTTAGATTTTTCCCATTTACCACCCTCATCAGAAAAACAATTAATATTACTTATATTTATCTGTTCATCAAAAAACTCTACAAAAAATCTAGGAGGATTATTATTTTTTGTTAAATATTTTTCATCTGGATATAATACTTTATATTGTAAAGGATAAAGGTTAATTAAAAATTCAAATCTTTTTAGATCACCATATTTTTCATTAATTGGAAACCTTGGTAGTTCATATGGATCTTTATTTCTATCAATCACACCAGAGTGCTGACCAAAAGAAAATTTAAAATTTTTAGAAATGTACTTTTTTATAAGTGAACTATACTCCCCAAAGGGGTAAGAGAAAAAAACTGGATTATATCCCAAGTTTTTATTGAATATTTTAGATGCCGTATCAATATCATCCATAAAGTCTTCATTTTTTAGATCTACTAAATAGTTATGTGTATGAGAATGATGGCCTATATATACGATAGTCTCTTTCTCTAATTCTTTTATTTGACTCCAAGTCATATAGCCATTTTTTCCAACAGCCTCAGTTGAAACAAAAAGAATAAATGGAATCTTTTCTTCTTTTAGAAAAGGCCACGCAATCTCATAAAATGAAGAGAAAGCATCATCTATAGTAATAAGTATTTTCTTCTCTATTTTTGGAGTATTAAAATCTTTTTTTAAATTTTTTGGGTCATAAAAATTATATTTTAAGTTTTTAATTATTTTGATTTGTTTTCTAAAAACATCCATCTGGATATTGGTTGATGGGTATTTATTTTCATCAAATCTGTGATACATTAATGCAAGGATACCCCGATCATCAGAATAAGATTTGATATTTTGTTCTTCTGCTTTAGAGTTAGGATTAAATAATAATATTATAATGAATAACTTGATAGTAGATGCTGCCAGAGATAAAATTTTTTTAGCACTCATTGTTAGTAAAAACATTTATACTTGTAGTCATGAAAATAGTAAAATTAATTACGAAAAATTAATGGCTCTAATTAATGAATTTTTGAAAAATAACAAAACCTCTTTAGACAATATAAACACTATTTATGTTAATAGAGGCCCAGGAAGCTTTGCTGGCATTAGAAATTCCTTATCAACAATTAAAGCTTTGTTTTTAACAAAAAAAATCGACTATTATTGCTTCAGTTTTGAAGATTTTGATAAATTTGATGCCATTAAGTATGTGGATGTGCCCCAGTTATGTAAAAAATATAAAATTAAAAAGAATTTGATTAATCCTATTTATTTAAGTTAAAATTAACTATGTCAGAAAA
>MDTF01008784.1_pt1 | contig 11909 bp, 10 predicted proteins | sample 811191 | NCBI WGS metagenome assembly MDTF01 (sample SAMN05326649, study PRJNA326480) | marine metagenome | isolation source: seawater | place: Southern Ocean | collected 2011
TGTGTGGGTATGGCGATGTTGGCAAAGGTTCTGCCGCGTCACTTAGTGGTGCAGGTGCGAGGGTTAAAGTTACAGAAGTTGATCCAATATGTGCACTCCAGGCTGCAATGGATGGCTTTGAGGTGGTGCTATTAGAAGAAGAGATTGCAAAGGCAGATATCTTTATTACAACCACTGGTAATAAAGATGTAATTAGAATTGAACATCTACGTGGTATGAAAGATATGGCTATTGTTGGGAATATTGGCCATTTCGATAATGAAATCCAAGTTGCAGCCTTAAAAAACCATAAATGGACAAATATAAAAGACCAAGTAGATATGATAGAAATGCCTTCAGGCTCCAGAATTATTTTGCTTTCTGAAGGACGGTTACTTAATCTTGGTAATGCCACTGGACATCCATCATTCGTAATGTCTGCATCGTTCACAAATCAAGTTTTGGCTCAAATTGAGCTTTGGACTCAAGGATCTAAATATAAAAATGAAGTATATATTTTGCCTAAGAAATTAGATGAAAAAGTAGCTCGTCTTCATTTGGACAAAATTGGAGTTAAGCTTACAAAGCTTCAAGATGATCAAGCTGACTATATTGGTGTAGGAAAAGATGGACCATTTAAAGCAGAGCATTATCGCTACTAAAGGTTAATAATTTCGCTACAGTTCACAAACTTTTGTTGTCTTAACTTCGGTTGTCAGCCTTTGGCCTAATCGTTACGGTCTTTTACCTGCGTAAGATCAAACTTCTAGCTAAAATTTAAAAGGCCAATATTGTATTAAACTCTAACTCTATATTGTTTAATTTTATCACAGAGTAATTTAGTTATTCTTTAGCTAGTGGCCTCTCTAGTAAAGTGCTTAATACTAAACCCACAGATTTGGAGCCATCAATGATGTCGACAACTCCTTTGGTAATCGGCATATCTACGCCATGTTTTGTTGAAAGTTTTAATACTGCCCGTGCAGTCGCTATGCCTTCTACAGTAGAACTAATTTTAGTACCGAGGTTTGCACCGATAGAAAAGCCATAAGAAAAATTTCTTGATTGAGGGGAAGTGCAGGTTAGAACCAAATCCCCTATCCCGGAGAGTCCATAAAGAGTTTCCTGTTTGGCTCCAAGCTTTGTTGCAAGTTTAACAATTTCTGAAAAACCTCTTGTTAAAAGCGCTGATCTTGCACTGTCTCCAAAACCGGCACCGATGCATAAGCCGCAAGCTATAGCAATTATATTTTTTAAAGCGCCACCTAACTCGGCACCAATAGGATCTGATGACAAATAAAGCCTAATTGAATCAGTAGATAAAGTTTTCTGTAACTCGATTCCTAGTTGTTTGTCTCCAGTCGCGATAGTTAGGCCGGTTGGTAAACCTATTGCAATATCAGAAGCAAAGCTTGGCCCTGTTAAAATAGCCGAAGAACCACCAATCGTATTCTTTATAACCTCTGTTGGACCATTTTTTGTTTCCAGATCAATGCCTTTACAGCACGCTACTGCTACTTTTGGTTTTTGATGCAGGTTTTCTAAATATTTAGTTAAATTTTGCATAGGTATAGCTAATATAAGTAAATCCTCTCCACTAAGAGAAGTCGTGTCATTACTAATCTTGAGAGATTTTGGAAGAGAAATTCCAGGTAGATAGTCTGTGGTACGATTTTGAACTAATTTGGTAGGGTTGCGACTAATTAGCGTAACATCTTTACCAGCTTTATGAAATACAAGAGCTAAGGCTGTACCGAAGGCACCTGCGCCACTTATGAAAATACGTGTCATGCCTTTCTACCTTTTTTCCCGTATCCAATCAGGGCTGGTGCAGATTCGTCTAGAGGCCAGCGAGGGCGAGCTCCAAGAGACATATCATCTCTTATCCCAAGTCTATAGTATTCTATCCCAGCCCATGCAATCATTGCTGCATTATCAGTGCACAGCTCGATTGGTGGAGCAATAAAGCTTACCCCAAATGTTTCAGTTAATTTCTTTAGATTATCTCTTATTAAGCCGTTAGAAGCTACACCACCGGCTACCGAAAAAGTTGGACAATTAGGGTTTATTGCTAAGTACATTTCTAGAGCCACTGTAGTTTTTTTTATTAGTATTTCACTTATAGCCTCTTGAAAAGAGGCGCTGATATCAGATTGATCTATACTATATAACCCACCTTGCTCTTGAATTAAATTATCCCTAGTTCGTAAAACAGAAGTTTTTAAACCTGAAAATGACATGTTGCACCCATCCCTGCCAATTAGGGGGCGTGGGAAATTAAATCGCTTACTGTTACCAGATTTTGCAGAGGCCTCGATACTGGGTCCCCCAGGTTGCGGTAAAGAGATTAACCTAGCAACTTTGTCAAACGCTTCCCCTGGAGCATCATCAATGCTTGCACCAATTCGTGTAAACTTTGTTGGACTATGAACTACGAGGAATTGGCAGTGACCACCAGATATAAGCAACATTAAATATGGAAATTCAATCTGGTTAGTTAGCCGTGGGGTTAAGGCATGTCCAGCTAGGTGGTTAATTCCAATAAGAGGTTTTTTTGAACCTACAGAGAGCCCCTTGGCATACATAACTCCTGACATAACACCGCCAATAAGCCCTGGGCCTGCTGTTACCGCAATAGCATCGATATTGTTTAAATTTAATTTTGCTTCTTCAAGGGCATCTTCAATGACATAATCTAGTTTTTCGGTATGAGCTCGGGCAGCGATCTCTGGAACTACCCCCCCAAACTTTTTATGAAGCTCTTCTTGACCAAAGATTTTTGAAGAAAGGATATTCACTGCGGTTTCAGTTGTTAATTGGACGACTGCTGCCGCTGTATCATCGCAGCTACTTTCGATTCCTAAAATAGTTATAATTTTGGCCATTTGTTTCAAACTGTTGCTTAAGCTTAATTACAGAGGTATCACCGAGATATGTTTCTCACAATCTATATGTACCTCAAATGAAGATTTTGATTACACGTCCCTTACATCAATCTAGACGTTTTGCGAAGAGTCTTGTTGAACAATTTGGAGAAAACTTAGAAATTTGTATTTCCCCGATCCTGGAAATAAAATCCTTTAGAGTCAAAATAAACCTTAATTTTTTTGATGGAATTATTTTTACTTCTGAAAATGGCGTAAAGGCATTTACAAATTTAAACAAAAAAACTGATAAAAAAGTTTACTGTGTTGGGGCTTACACATCTGAGATTGCAAGAAGTAGTGGGTTGATCGTTGCTCATACTGAAAAAGATGTAGGAGATTTAAAAACTTGGCTGATAGAAAATGATTCAGAAAGAAAGTTACTTTATCTTTGCGGTCAGAATATTTCCAATAATCTGGAAGTGGCGTTTGAAGGAAGTAAAACTACTGTGGTATCTCAAATAATTTATGATCAGCTGTCAAGGAAACTATCTCCAAGTGCAATTCAATTTCTATCAGGTGTAATACCGGTATTAATTCCTATTTTTTCTGAGAGGAGTTATGAAATTTTATCTCAGCAACTCAAAAGTACGATGAGTTCTTCAAGAATAGCAATTTGTTTGAGTGAAGCTATAGCTAATAAAATTAAGGATGATGAATTTGAAAAAGTTTTAATTAGCGCACAACCAGATTTAGAAAGCCTTATGAAAGTAGTTCGAGAGTCCCTTAAAAACTCTTAAGCTATATTTTTTGTTTGAACTACAGTATCTTATGTCGAAACCGGTTGAAGTCAGAAAATGTTTATCACAAAGACTAATTTAACAAAATATAAAGTGAGGTATTGAGAGAGTTTTGGTTACTAAAAGTGTAGATAATAATATAGATGAGGTTCCGGTAATCGAGGCTGAAGATCTGACGAGTATTGGTTCAGATAATCTTAACCATGGTGTACGAAAGTCCAAAAAGAAGCTTCAGGTTATCCTGATTATATTAGGTAGTTTTTTAGTGATTTGCGTGCCCTTGGTTTTCTATTTTGTTGAACGCCCTCCTAGAGCTATGATTATTAGTGACGAGGTCAGTGAGTTAAAAAATATAGTTAAGATACTTCAAGTTGAACTAAAGGAACAAAAACTTGAGAATATGGCACTTAATTCAAAAATTCTTAATATTGGTAAGGAATTTGAACATACAGACACCGCACTCTCTGAAAATAAAACGTTTAATAAAGAGATGTTTGCATCTTTATCTAAGCAAATTTTTTCTATTTCAAACTCTCTAAATGAACAACCAGCCATCTCTAATGTTGATGAGATTTCAATAATTAAAAACACTAATGTACTTCGGAAATTAGAAAAAAGGCTTCAATTATTGTCAGCAGATATTGAGAGTAGAGTTAACTCGTCCAAAAAAGAAACTAATAGAATAAAAAAATTAGAAGAAGAGACAGTTTTAAAGGCCAAGCTCTTAGAAATTAGAGATAGAGTACAAAAAGGTATACCATTTGAGGATTTAATTGTTGATTTTTCTGATAACAGTAAACTAACTACAGGATTACAACTAATTGCGCCTAAAGGTGTGACCCCGTTAGATGAGCTAAAAAGGGTGTTCCCACAACTTGCAAGAAATTCCTTACAAGCTATTCATAAAAATACATTGGAAGTTGATACAAAAAAGAGGTTAATTGCGCTATTAAAAGAGAAACTTGGTGCAAGATCTCTTGTCCCACGAGAGGGCAGTGACTCAGATGCAATTCTGTCTAGAGCTGAGGCACTCATTGAAAAAAATAAACTTCAAGACGCGTTGAAACAGTTAAATTTGTTACCTTCGCCTGGGCTTAAAGTTTTAAGTGAGTGGATAGAGCAAGCTACAGACTGGATTTTAGTAGATAAGGCTATCACTGAAATAAATTCTTTTTTAAGTGAAGAACAAGGATAAATAATGCTTTTTTATCTAATAAAGATATTTGGATTTTTTATTATAGTGGCGGCTATCGCTATAGGAGTTGGAGAACTATTACAAAGTAGTGGTTTTATAAGGCTATCAATGTTCGACTTTGAATTTACTATGAGTCCATTGATAGCGTTACTTGCGTTTATGGTAATTCTTTTGGTTTTTTGGATTTTATTAAAAATTTTTGGACTTATTAATGCCATATTTAGTTTTGTGAGTGGTGATGAAACTGCTGTTTCGAGGTTTTTTTATAAAAATAGAGAACGCAAAGGGTTCGAAGCGTTGGCTGATGGGATGGTTGCCTTAGCATCAGGCGAGAGCAAACTGGCTGTAACAAAGGCTGCCAGAGCTGAAAAATATTTAAAGCGACCTGAATTAACGAACTTAATTACCGCTCAAGCTGCGGAAGCTTTAAACGATAAGCCAAAAGCATACGAGTTTTATAAAAAATTATTAAAAGATGACCGGACGCGCTTTGTTGGGGTAATTGGCATTATGAAACAGAAACTTTCTGAAGGGGACATTGATTTAGCTTTAAAGCTGGCTGAAAGAGCATTCTCGTTAAAACCAAAACATGAAAAAACCCAAGACTTTCTATTAACCCTCCAAGCAAAAAAAGAAGATTGGTCTGGAGCGCGAAAAACTTTGAGTGCAAAACTAAGGTATGGAACTTTACCTCGTGACGTGCATCGTCGCCGGGATGCAGTGTTAGCACTCTCTGAGGCAAAAAGTATTTTAGCTGAAGGTAAAAATATTGAAGCTCGAGAGGCAGCGATTGAGGCAAACCGACTTTCGCCAGACCTAATTCCAGCGGCAACGATGGCTGCTAGAAGTTATATGGAAAAGGGAAAAGTAAAAAATGCGTTACGAGTTTTAAAAAAAGCTTGGGAGGTCAGACCGCACCCTGATTTAGCAACAGTGTTTTTGGAGGTCACCGAAAATGAGGATCATATTTACCGAATAAAGAGCTTCAAAGCTTTGTCACGTGTACAAGTTAACCATAACGAAACAAAAATGTTTCTTGCGGAACTATATGTTTCGTCAGAAGATTTTGGTGCTGCTAGGCTGGTTGTTGATGACATTGTCCAAAGTGGCCCTACCTCCCGCTTATTAACAATAATGGCCGCTGTTAATAAGGGTGAGGGAGCAGATGATGAGTTAGTTAGAGGTTTGTTAAATGAAGCCTTAAAAGCATCTAGAGGACCTCAATGGGTATGCGAAAACTGTTTTCAGGTTCATGTGCACTGGGTTTCTGTGTGTGTAAATTGCTCTAGTCTAGACACGCTTAGCTGGAAGGAGATGCCTATAGAAAATAATTTTAACTTACCCAAACCAGTGGAGTTACTTCTAGAAAGTGATGAATTCGACGAAGGTGAGATTAACATTGCCGTCTCAGCCGAACAGGATTTAAATAAAACTAAATAGCTTGATAATTTTTTTAACAATTGAGTAGTGTGTAAATTTTATTTTAAACTCACTTCCATATAAATATTAGGAATTTTATCCTATGTTAGCTTCCCAAACTTCAAGTTGGAAAAACCTATGGCTATCATCATCAGTGTTATCAATATCTTTACTAGGGGATGCGTTACTATACGTAGTGCTACCTGTGAATGCATATCTGTTTGGGGTCAGTATGGTGTGGGTTGGAGTTCTACTAGCAGTTAATCGTATAATACGTACTTTTACCTATGGATGGATAGTGCAATTAGCAGAAACAATTGGGCTAAAAAATTTATGTCTAGTTTCTGCTGTTATGGCTATAACTTCAACCGCTGGATACGGACTTCTGAGCGGCCCTACAGCACTTATAATATCTCGTGTTATTTGGGGTTTATCTTATGCCGGGTTGTTATTGGTGACATTAGCTTATGCTGTTGAGAGTAGTAGTAAAACTGCCACTCGAGTTGGATTAAGCAGAGCTGTAGAGCAGGTGGGCCCCTTACTTGCTTTGACTGCAGGAACGTGGCTTGCCAGCATAGTGGGAGCTAAAGATGTTTTTTTATATTTGGCCGGTATATCATTATTGTGTATACCTTTCGCTTTAGCCATTAAAAGTCCTTTACAAAAGACAAGAACTCCAAGAATAAAAAAAAAATATAACCTACTTTTGTCACCCAATAGTTTTGATTTCTCAATATTTTTAATGGGCTTGGGAATTGATGGACTTTTTACTATAACAATTTCTTTGATGTGGTTAGATTTTGTTACACCTGAAACAGCTATAATTTTGGGTGGATTTTTTCTAGCTGGTAGGCGTTTGGTTGAGATGGTTAGTGCACCATTGGCAGGCATTATTTCTGATAGTTTTGGTGTAAAGGTACCTTTAATTTTTGCCTTGATCCTTGTAATTTTAGGTTTTCTTTTAGTTGGCATGGGATCTTTAATTATTGGTTCTATTCTAATTATTTTAGCAAGAGGAGTATTGGGAACACTTTTCCCTGCTGCGGTTTCTTTACTGGTAACGCATAGCAAACTTGAATCTTTAGCTAAAAATCAAGCATGGCGAGATGTCGGAGCAGCATTAGGGCCATTAGCGACAGGTTTCTTACTAATTGTAATTTCTCCGATGGCACTACACACAGTATTATCTGGTCTTTTTATTATAAGCTTTATTTGGTTACTATTGTCACCCTCTTGGAGGAACCTTCAAAATGGTAGTTGAGAATTTATAATTTTTGATTATCATTTGGCCATAATCGATGTTTAATAATAAAGTGTTCTGAACATTCTATTTATTTTTCTGTTCTCTTAACCAGATATAAACACCCGAAGATACAATTATTAAACCACCCAAAACTGTAATCAAACTAGGTACCTCATCGAAAAAATAAAACCCCCATACACTACCATAAATTATTCCAATGTAGTTAAATGGAGCCAAAAACGAGGCTTCAGAAGCCCGGTACGCATGTATTAATAAAAAGTGCCCAGCAGCACCTAACAAACCAAAAACAGAAAATACAAATAAGTCTGATGAGTCTATAGGTGTCCAGGACGGAACAACTAATACAGAAGCGGCAATAGAGCCTAATAAAGCAGTGTAAACGAAACTAGTTAGTGGGGATTCATCTTGACTTAAATATCTTGTTGAAATTACAAAACCGGCGTAACCTAAGGCTGAAATAATAGGTAAAATAACTACATATGAAAATACCCCAGTTCCTGGACCAATGATTAGTAAAGCTCCTATTAGCCCAAAGGCTACACCTAACCATCTACGATAGCCGACAGTTTCTTTTAGAACTAGGACAGACAGTATAGTTACGAAAATTGGGGATACCATAAAAATGGCATTAACTTCAGCAAGTTTTAATGTTTTTAAGCTAGTAAAAAAGCAAATTGTAGCGGTAAATAACAGTGCAGATCTAACAAGTTGTAGTTTGAAATTTTTTGTTTTTAGTACGCGGTATAAAACTGGGGATAGTAAGACAAAACTAACTACTGTTTGACTCAGGTATCGTGCCCAAATGACTTGAATTGGCGGATAGCTTTGTACTAAATGTTTTGCTACAGAATCCATTGATACAAATAATGCCAATGTCACAAGTATTAGGCAGATACCTTTTAGATTCGAAGACATATCAAATAAGCTTTCTATTTAATAAATTTAATTAGTTAAGAACTTTAAAAGTATTAAGTTAAAATTAGGTCAGCCATAGATGGCCTATCGAATAAAATAGGTAGTTAAATTATGTGTCACATAATTAATTAAGTTTAGAAATGCTGATCGTTAACTCTTGTTAGAGGTATGACGACTAAGTACAGTTATTTACTTAAATACAAGCTTCAAATAGTGCAGTTGTGTTTTCTTTTGTAAGCTTAATAGGGTTTCCGCTGCAACTTGGATCTAAAAGAGCCATTGAGGTTAGCTTGGGGATATCTGGATTGATAACACCTATTTCGGATAACTTTCTTGGGATTCCTAGATTATCATTGAGGTCTTGAGCAAATGAACAAAAACCATCAAAACCACCCTTAATTTCTAGATAGTTTGCAGCCAAATCAAAACGGCTTTTAATTGCGGAAGCATTGAGTTGAAGAACGGCCGGCATACAGATTGCATTTGTTGTGCCGTGATGTGTATTATGTACAGCCCCGATAGGATGACTTAGGGCGTGGATTGCACCTAGTCCTTTTTGAAAGGAGGTAGCACCCATAGTAGCCGCACACATCATATTTGCTCTCGCATCAAGATCAGAGCCATCCTTGTAGGCTCGTGGTAAGTAATCTTTCACAAGACGCATTCCTTCTAATGCAATCCCTTGTGCCATTGGGTGGTAATTAGGGCTAGAAAAGGCCTCCACACAGTGTGCGAAGGCATCGAGTCCAGTTCCAGAAGTAATAAATTTAGGCATACTAACTGTGAGCTCAGGATCACAGATAACTGCACATGGTAATAGTTTTGGATGAGCAATAATTTTTTTAGTTTTCGTCTTTGAGTTTGTAATAACACTTGCTCGACCTACTTCAGAGCCAGTTCCTGCAGTTGTTGGAATAGCAATTATTGGCGCAATTTTTGATGCGTCTGCTCGAGTTCCCCAGCCGTCAACATCCTCAAAATCCCAAATAGATCCTTCCTGGCCACTTAGGAATGCAATCATTTTTCCTAAATCTAGTCCTGACCCCCCGCCAAACGCTACAACACCATCATGACCTCCGGCTCTGTATTGCTTTACACCGGCATAAAGATTTTCTTCAGTTGGGTTTGGGTCAACTTCACTAAAAAATCCTGGATTTAATTTTTTGGCTTTCATGATTTCCAATGTTTTATGTGTTATCGGTAAATCAGAAAGACCTTTGTCTGTTACTAACAATGGTTTTTTTATACCAACTTGCTGACATATCTCTGGAAGTTCATTTATTCTGCCTAATCCAAAATTTATTGAAGTTGGATAGTTCCAATTGCCAAGTAAATTCATTTTCTCTCCATTTGAGTTTAGGAAACTCTATACTGGAGGCTAATATTATTAAAGTTCAAATTTATAAAAAATATATTCCTTACTAAGTAATAAAACACCAATTATCAGCCCAATTCGAAATGTGATTAGAAGGGTTGAAATTCGGCTTAACGTTTGCAAGTCTAGCACTAAATATCAGGAATATTTTTCAGGATAAAGATTTTAACAAAATAAAGGATTTTAAGTATGACAAAGCAAAAAAAACCAGCTGTTGGAAAAGTTCTACTTGAAAATAATATCACTCGAATAACTGAGTGGTCATTTTCTGGTTATGGAGACAATACGGGTTGGCACGAACATGGATGTGATTATTCTGTTATACCTATGTTTTCGGGCATATTAGAAATTGATGATGGTACCACTATTACTAAAAGTAAACTTGAACTAGGAAAACCTTATTTTAGAGAAAAAGGTGCAAAGCATGATGTAATTAATGGGAATGATTTTGCATGCAGTTTTATAGAAGTTGAGTATCTTTAGTGAATTAATATTTAGTAGGGTTTGTAGAAAATGAATCAAGAAAAGTTAGATAATTTAAAAAAAGCAGCTGATTGGATAACAGATCAACATATACGAAGGAAAAACTACTGTTCTGTCCCTGAATGTTATGCTGTTGAAACATTAGAGGATGCTTATACTGTCCAAGAATTACTGATTGAGGATTGGGAGCAAAAACTCGGACCAGTCGTAGGTTATAAGTTAGCTCTTACCTCTAAACCTATTCAAGAATTGGTAGGTTTAGATCATCCATGTATTGGACGTCTTTACCGTTCACAAATTTTTCATGGTAATCAAAAAGTTCAATTATCTAGCTTTGGTCATTTAGGCATAGAGTTTGAGTTAGCAGTAAGGATTGGCGCTGATATGCCAAAAAGTTTAAAGTTGTGGACTTCAGAGAATGTAAAAGGCTTTGTGAAGACAGTCAGTGCATCATTTGAGTTGATAGATGATCGAAATGCTAACTATACCAACTTAGAGGTAAATTCACTCGTTGCAGATAATAGTTGGTTTGGGGGGGCAGTTCTAGGAGAAGAAAATGTAAATTGGAAACTCTTAGAATTTGATAAGGCAGTCGTAAAGAAAACAGTAAATAATCAAATAGAAACGTCAACAACAGGAGCCGCATTAGGTGACCCTTTTAATTCTGTTGCTTGGATTGCAAATTTTCTTAACAAGCATGGACGGCATTTGAAGGCTAATGAATTAATTATGACTGGGTCAACCTTTGCTACAATGTTTCCAAATAATGGCGATAGAGTATCTTATGAGGTAACGGGTATTGGAACAGTAGAGCTGACGGTTTCTGAGTAGTGTTAAAATGCTACGACTATTAACATTGTATCACATTATAATACGGTGTTAACATATAAGTATCATATTGTGATACAGTAGAATAATTTCACATTACAAAAACTATGTAATTAATTTTATAAATCTATGGGGGAATTAATGAATTTTAAAAGTTATCTAGGGACGCTGGCAATAGCAAGCTTTACCTTAATTATGTCTGGAAGCCTTGTATCTGCCGAATACTCACTAACAATTTTACATACTAATGACTTTCACGCACGATTTCAGCCGATTAGTAAGTACGATAATAATTGTAGTGAAAAAAATAATCTAAAAGGTAAATGTTTTGGAGGATCAGCACGTTTAATAGAAGCAATAAAAAATGAGCGTACAAAGTTTACCAATCAATTTGTAAATACCAACAGTATATTAGTTGACGGTGGTGATCAATTTATGGGTACTTTGTTCTACACTTATTACAAAGGAAAAGTTACTGCTGAAATGATGAATAGGCTCGGTTATGACGCAATGACTGTGGGAAACCATGAGTTTGATGATGGTCCAGAGGTTTTGCGAGGATTTATGGATGCGGTATCATTTCCTGTTTTAATGTCGAATGCAGACTTCAGTAAAGAACCAGTGTTGGCAAACAAATTAATAAAATCTACTGTAATTCACAAGGCTTATCAGGGAATTGGTTTAATTGGTTTAACACCTCAAGATACAGATGAAATAGCAAATCCTGGTCCTAATATTACATTCTCGGATCCAAGTGAAGCAGTTCAAAGGGAAGTGGATAGATTAA
>MDTF01005861.1_pt1 | contig 11908 bp, 10 predicted proteins | sample 811191 | NCBI WGS metagenome assembly MDTF01 (sample SAMN05326649, study PRJNA326480) | marine metagenome | isolation source: seawater | place: Southern Ocean | collected 2011
TACTCCTGAACAACCTAAAGCTTCATCATCAGAATGCGCAGCAATAACAAGTATGGTTTTATTCATCAATTAACTCCCAGCTTGTTGCGGTGCCAGACTTAATATTTTTTTTTGCAACTTTTCCGATAATTTCTTTTTCAAATTTTGGCGGCAAACCAAAACCTGGGCGAATACGCCTTACATGCTCCTTAATGATAACATCTCCAGCACTGATATCTTTAACAAAATAAACAGACCTTCTGAATTTGATATTAGCTTCTTCAGCAGGCTTTCTTTCATATCCTGCGCACCCCAAGGACAACCATGCATCCTTAGTTTCTTTGCATAATGACGTCAATTCAACTGGATTAATTGAGAATTCAGAATCAGGGCCTTTTTCATTTCTATCTAAAATAAAATGTTTTTCAATTAAAGTTGCACCAAGCGCAGAAGCTACAACCGAAGCAGTATTAGTTATACTATGGTCTGAAAGACCTATCTGAACACCTAGCTTCTTCCTCATATCTGGAATAGTTAACAAATTAGATTGATCTACTGGTGCTGGATAGCTACTAATGCAATGCAGTAAAATCAAATCTTTACAGCCGGCACCTCTTGCCGTCTCAACCATTTCTTCAATCTCCTCAAAGTTTGCCATGCCAGTTGACATAATCAATGGCTTTTTAGTAGAAGCGATATATTTAATTAAAGGCAAATCAGTTGCTTCAAATGAAGCAACTTTATATGCAGGAACATTTAAATCTTCTAACAAATCAACTGCCGTTTCATCAAATGGAGTAGAAAAACATGTAATATCTATTTTTCTTGCATGATCAAACATGGCTTTATGCCATTCAAATGGAGTTTGTGCCTCTTGATAAAGATCATACAATTTATAACCATCCCATAATCCCCCCTCAATGTAAAAGTCCTCATGATCCGAGTCGATCGTCATAGTATCTGCAGTGTAAGTTTGCAGCTTTACAGCATCAGCGCCACAAACCTTAGCCTTGGTTATAGTGTCTAATGCCTTTTTCAACCTACCATTATGATTTGCAGATAGTTCAGCAATCACATAGGGAGGATAATCCGCGCTAATTTTTCTTCCATTAATAACAATCTCAGACATTATTCTCTTCCTTTATAAAACTAACTTTTGCATATAATTTACCATTAATATAAACAGAACTCTCAAATTCCAACCTATAGCCATTTATTTCTAAAAAAGCTTTAGGGTAACTTGGTGCATCTAACATTCGTATGTAATCATATATGCCTTCCAATGATAAACCCTCAGGAATTTGGCTTTGTTCTGGCGTCCTACGTTTAAAATTTGTTATCGCACCTTCTTGCGCCATTGGATTTGGATATTCTTTAATAAAATCACTAATCATATCCCAACATAATCTTCCACTTCTCTTATAAATATCGTATGCAGAACCGTGCAAACTGAGAGGTTTTTTATAATATATAGGACCAGTATCCAGACCTTCATCCATTCTTAATGCAGTTAAAACTGTCTTCTCAATATTCTGCACAATTAAATTTTGCAAAGGTGTGCCACCTCGACCAAAAGGCAAATCAGTCATATGAAAACAAACGCACTCGTATTGCTCTACAATATCACTAGATACAATCCACCTCCAGTGAGGAAAAAATATATATCTAGGCTTGATTGATTTTAACAAATCATTGAGCCCATCTGGATTCTCACAAAAATACCAACTACCAGGGTGTTGCTTGGAAAAATTATTAAAAAAATCAAAATTCCAACAACCTGTTGCTGCAACAATAAAACTATTCATTTTTTATTAGTTCCATGCAAGCTACTTTTTTATCGTTAATATTTTCCATAACTACCTCTTTTTTATAAATCCTAGCGCTATTTAATTCTTTTGACAGTTGTAAGACGTAATTTTCAAACCACTAATTTTTGCTTGTTAAAATGGCAATCTTCATTGTAAATTTTTTGCTACTCTATTAACGCCTAGTCCATCAGATATTGTGGTGGCATTTTTTGACATAGCCTCCCAAAGAGAAAAATCAGTTGACATGCTTTGTAAATTTTTTTTGAGATCTTTAACAATTTTAACCGCGCCTATCCTCTCTAAATTTTCCGATATTGTTTTTTGATTATCTGCAGTAATATATAACAGCGTTGGCAATCCTAAGCAGCACCGCTCCCATGAAGTAGAACCACCAGCACCAATAGCCAGATCTGCATTTAACATTAACTCTGCCATATTACTTGCATCAATCATAACTGTGATATTTTTATTTTTTGCATAGTTTTTTAGCATCTTATGGTGTGGTGATTTCTGACCTAAAGTAACAATTGTATTATAATCATTGTTTATATTTTGCAAAATATCGTAAGTAATGTTTTCAATATCAGTACCACCCATACTAATCAAAATATTTTTAATTTCTTGAGTATTTTTTCTTTTTTCTAATGCCTTTTTTATTAATTTTGAAAATTCAGGTCTAAGTAGCGCATATTGCGAACCTAATAATAATTCACAGTATTTTGGCACAAGTGTCACATAGTCATCGTGTTGACGACCATATGTCTGATCAAGTAAAATATCACACTGGTGTCTCCGATTTGCCAAATCATCAATCACCATTATTTTTTTATAATAAGGTTTAAGCCTCTTTTGCCACTGCTCATCTAACGCGTAATTATCAACAATTAGCCAATCAATTTTTTCAACTTTGAGTATGTCAATACACTCATCAGCATCTTTTTGTTGAGTTACACCTAGCCAAGAAGAATAGGCTAATGTATTGTCAGTCTCGCTACCGTCTGCTAATTCTAACTCATGAGTAAGAAATCCACTTGAGCAAATTTTATCTATTAAGTTTCCTTTGTGTTTTCGGCAAATAAACTCAATATTTATTCCATTTTCTTTGAGTACTTGCGCCAAGGTTAAGCAGCGCATAACATGGCCTGTACCCATTGTCAAAGAAGCATCAACCCTAAAGACAACTTTCATTAATTTAAGCGTTTAAATCCAGTATGGCATAATGAACCCTCTAAAAGAGAATTCACATCTAGTCCATCTTCACATTCTCTGATGGTTGAGAATATTGGGTCGAGTTCTGTAAAATATCCATCTACCAACTCTTGTTTATGCTCTGTACAAGCATAAACACTATTAGCAGCTAGATAGCCTTTTTTTAGCATTTCTTGAGAAATTAGAGTTTTATATGATCGTGTATTAGGTAAGTTAAATGTATATCCACTAAGAGCTGGCAAACCCCAGGTACTGATATCTAATTCATACTTATCTGCTAGATTTTGCCATTTTCTAGAGATATCGTTACCAATTTTAGCAATGGTTTCCCACGACTTTTCTCGCTCCATAACTTCAAGTGTTTTTAATGCTGCAGTTGGGCCTATGCGCTCAGTCCAGAAAGTTGAACTGATAAAGGTTTGTTGCGCTGCCTGCATAAATTCTTGCCTACCGATGCAAGCAGAAATTGCATAACCATTACCTAAAGCCTTGGCAAAAATAGCCAGATCAGGCTCTATATCATACTTTTTATGCAAACCACCAAATGTCTCTCTAAAACCTGAAGTACACTCATCAAAAATTAAAATAATATTGTTTTCAGTAGCTAGATCTCTTACCTTTTGCAAGTAATCATCCTTTGGGCCTTCATTTCTTGAAACCTCCATTTTAATAGCAGCAATCTCGCCATTATTATCTTTAATTAACTGTTCTAACTGTTCAATATCGTTGTAATTAAAAGGCAGGGTTGTACCTATTAAACCTCTAGGAACGCCATTAGGCTGTAAGCCTGGCAGTAAATGCCCATCAAGATTTTTATCACTATCAAGATTAGTAGATAGATACCAATCATGCCAACCATGATAACCACAAATTGCAATTTTATCTCTTCCAGTAGACGCTCTAGCAATACGAATAGCAATAGAATTAATTTCACCTCCCGCTCTGGCAAAACGAACCATGTCAGCCCATGGATGAAGCTCGACTAATTTTTCTGCCAAATAGACCTCTTCTGGGCAATTTAAAGTTGACATGTTGCCATCCTTTACAGTCTTAATTACCGCCTCATCAACCTCAGGATGTCCATAGCCTAATATATTAGTACCAATACCCATGATGGACATATCAATATATTCTTTTCCATCCAAGTCCCAAACTTTACAACCTTTGGACTTGCTAAAGTATGCTGGCCACTTATCAGGTAAAAACATTTCTGGCCTTTTAGAAAGTAGCATGCTTCCACCAGGAATAACTCTTTTTGCTCTTTTATAAAGTTTTTGACCTGTGCCCATAGCTGCACCCTCATTATTTTTAATTTGTTGATTTTCTGAAAATAACTTAGGCTGTGACTTTTTCAGTTCCAATACCTGCTTCCAATCAAAAAATATGCCAGGTGAAAAATGTTCAAATACATTGGTCACCACAATCAAGTCTTCTGGCTCATCTACTGTCCATCTCTGATTGGATAAATCTTCAGTATGATGCATTGAGGCTTTGGAGAAGGTGTTAGAATTGCGAATATAGGGTGTCACATGTTCTCTATCAAACTCGGAGTCCGTTTCATTGTTTGCACGTTCAATTGATTTAAACGAAATAACTTCGATATCTAATCCATCTGGATAGGTCACTGGATCTATATTTGAGAAATAATCTACATTAGAGTTTTTGTAACTCTTAATACATTCATCAACCAGTTCTGAGTCCACCAAAGGGCAGTCGCCTGTAATACGCACAACAATATCTGCGCCAACAAATGTCGCTGACTCATGAAATCTACTTAAAACGTCTTTTTCACTACCTCTTGTACATCTATAACCTAAGGACTCTACCACTGATTGTAGCTCATCATTTTTTGCATTTTTAGAGGTTGCAACTACAATCTCATCCAATTCACTAGATTGCGATAAGCGGGCTAGTAAAAGCTCAATCATCGGTTTTCCAACAATAGGCTTTAATACCTTGCCTGGTAACCTAGTCGACCCCATTCTTGCTTGCACCAATGCTACCACTTTCATAATTTATCCCAGTTTGATGGATTTAATAAATTATCATCATTTGTATATAATTCAGGAGGTATATTTGGCAAGAATCCATCAGAAGAAATTATAATTTCCTTGAGCTGATCTTTAGTATCAGCACCTACTAATACTTTAGATATTTCCGGTATAGATATAGCATACCTGATTGCGGTTTCTAATGCTGTTATCTGGTTGTCATTTAGCCATTCATGCCATATTTTCCATAAATCTTTCCAGCGATCAAATTTACTAGCCCTATTCTGCATACCCATTAACAACAATCCTTGCAGAAAAACCGAACGAGCATGTATTTCAACACCCTTATTTTTCAGCACTCTAAACATGCCACTATCAATTAAGCGTCTGTCTAAAATGTTAAATGGTAGTTGCACCAAATCAATATCAAAATTATTAAGAATTATTTCTAATTGCTCATAATTATAGACAGATACACCAATCTTGGATATTAATCCTTGCTTCTTAAGAAGCTCTAATTGACGAATAATCTTATCTGCACCAGGCTTGAAAAGGTCATTTGCATTGTGTACCAACACACCATAAACACTCTTTTTCTTTAATAATTGTAATGATTGATTTAAATCATTAGTCAATAGAGTGACATCTTTGTCACTAATTTTGGTTTGACCAAAATGTCGTGTTTTGGTAACGATTTTAAAATTCTGAATATCTGCCTCACCCAAAACCTGTTCACTATTTCCATAAGCAGGAGCAGTGTCTAATAAATCAATATTTTGCAAGTGTGCATAACATAGAATATTTCCAACTTCTTCAGATTTCACTTGTCCATTTGCAGAATTTATACCATACTTTAGTCCAAATTGAGCTGTTCCAAGAGAGATTTTAGTAGCATTCATTTTTAAGGATACCTAATTTATAAAGTCCTTCTCTATGATTATCAAGCACAACCTGTTCCTTACAAAATCCCTCAACTTTAAATCCAGCTTTTATTAAAACTTTTTTACTACCTTTATTGGATTCATAGCATCCTGCCATAATTTTTTCTAGACCCAAATTATCAAAACCGTACCGTACCAAATGACTGACCACCTCCGTTGCATAGCCCCCTCCCCATAAAGATTTATTTCCAATAAAAAAACTAATCTCGGCGGTATGATGAAATTTATTAATAACACCTAATTTACAGTTACCAATATGTTCGTTATTGTTCTTTGTATATATAGCAAATAGCTCTTCATTTGCATCTTCTTGTATTTTTTTTACAAATTCCCAACATGATTGATTATCTTGCACTTGAAATCTAGTCTCTAGGTATTGATTAACTTCTTTATCATTCAACCATTCAATATATTTTTTAGATATATCATCCACACATAATGATTTAATGATTAGTCTCGGTGTTCTAATTATTTTCATCTAAAATCTTAGTGACAGACTCAACAACTTTATCTTGCTCTTGAAAACTCATCCCCGAATATAGGGGTAAACTTAACGCAGCTTCATAATAACTCTCAGAGTTAGGAAATTCACCATCTTTAAACCCAAGTTGCCGATAATATGGTTGGGTATGAATCGGAATATAATGTACATTTACACCAATTTTACTCTCCCTAAGTTCATCGAAAATTTGTTCACGACCTTTACTCACTTTATTTAAATCTATTTGAATAGGATACAAGTGCAGTGCAGAATAACTGTCTTTATCCTGATAAGGGTTTATTATTGGCAGATTGATTAATAAAGAGTCGTATCTTTGTTGAAGTATATGCCTCTTAGCAACAAATTCATCCAACCTACTCATTTGACTAATACCTAAAGCAGCTTGCAGCTCAGTCATACGATAGTTAAACCCTAGGTCAACTTGTTGATAATACCAACTACCTTCTGTGCACTTGGTCATTAGACTATCATCACGTGTTATTCCATGACTGCGATAAAGCTGCATTTTTTCAGCAGCCTCCTTCGAATTAGTAGTTGCTAGTCCGCCTTCTGCAGTTGTTATAATTTTAACTGGATGAAAGCTAAAAACAGTAATATCAGAATATTGACAATCGCCAATCGGTTTATCTAGATACTTACCACCAATAGCATGTGAGGCGTCTTCAATAATTTTGAACCCATATTCCTCGCCAAGGGCGTGGATTTTTTTCATATTGCAAGGTTGCCCAGCAAAATGCACAGGGATTACAATTTTTGGAAGTTTGTTGTCTTGCTTAGCCTGAATTAATTTTTTCTCTAATTCTATAACTGATAGGTTGTACGTTTGTAGGTCGATATCAATAAAATCAACTTTAGCACCACAATATAGGCCGCAATTAGCGGATGCAACAAAAGAATTAGGGCTAGTCCAAAGCCAATCACCTCTCCTAAGGCCTAAGGATAAACAAGCGATATGTAACGCTGAAGTGGCACTGTTAACTGCTACTCCATACTCTGCACCACAATAATCAGAAACTGTTTTTTCAAACAAAGGCACTTGCGGACCTTGAGTAAGAAAATCGGACTTTAAAACATCTACAACTGATTCTATATCAGCCTGATTAATGTCTTGTTTACCATAATTAATCACTATTAAATATTTCCAATTTTAAGCCGATTTTTTTCAATCCAATCTTTCAATGTATCGATTTCCATCCATTCTTTATTATTGTCAGAACAATACATGAAGTCTTGGGCAACCTTGACTCCGCTAACAATTCTTTCAGGATCATTGCTCCAGTCATTGATAGACGGCAAGATTTTAAAGTGGTCTGGATATTCATAGGTATAGAGCGCGTCCTCTAGACCAATCATTTGTTCATGTAGCTTTTCACCTGGCCTAATACCAACCTCTTTTTGTTCTGCTTTGTCATTAACAGCTAATGCAATATCCGTAACTTTCATAGATGGAATTTTCTTAACATAAATCTCACCACCTTTCATGTCTTCAAAAGCATGCCATACCAACTCAACACCTTCTTCCAATGAAATCATAAAACGTGTCATACGATTATCGGTAATTGGAAGCGATCCATCTTTCTCAATAGATAAGAAAAATGGAATAACAGACCCACGAGAACCCATTACATTGCCGTATCGAACAACTGAAAAACTTGTATTATGACCACCAGTATAAGAATTGCCAGAAACAAATAATCTATCAGACGTCAGTTTGGTCGCACCATAAAGATTTGCAGGGCTACTAGCTTTGTCAGTAGACAGGGCGACAATACGCTTAACACCTTTATCAATACAGGCATCAATAAGGTTCATGGCACCAAATACATTGGTCTTTACACATTCGAATGGGTCGTACTCTGCTGTAGGTACAATTTTAGTTGCAGCAGCATGTACAACATAATCAACACCATCTAATGCTCGATAGAGCCTATCTTTATCACGTACATCTCCAATCATAAAACGTATGCGCGAATCATTTTTGAATAATTTGGCCATTTCCCATTGCTTCATTTCATCTCGAGAAAATACAACTATTTTTTTTGGATTGTATTTCGCCAAGGTCATTGGTATAAATGTATGGCCAAATGAGCCTGTTCCACCTGTGATTAATATATTTGAATTTTTTAGCATATTATTTCTTTATTTTTGATTATTTAATTTTAAAAACCTCTTTATAGTTCGTGGATTCAAACTTGAAGTGCGCAATTCACTCCAAATCCTTCTCAATAAGCTCTTCAATAGAATCAATATAGTTTTTCAATACTGGCTCCTTACTTTCCGCCATTACATAATCAAATAAATATCTATCTATGTTATGTGAATTTGAAGTATATTTTTTACGAAAATATTCAAAATCAGATACCATGGTATTCATTGTTTCCCGTAAATCATCCCTATTTTTTAGAATAATACCAGCAGAATACACATCACATAGGGCTGTATTTGCCATCAAATATCTTGGGAAAATAACAACTTTATTCTTCTGAAAACATTCAAATTGCATAGTTGTGATAGCATGAATAGCAACATCAGCCCAATCAATAAGCGCACTTGTTGAATATTCCGATAATATCCAATCTACATTGCCATTTTTTTTGAGATCTTTTGGGATTCTTACTTCTCCTGCTCTATACTGTACTTTTAAAGAAACTTCAGAGTATTGTGCAATAAATTGGATGGTCCTCATCACTTCATCATAAAATATATTACTAAACATATTAGGCATAAGAATAAGTATCTTTATTTTGTTTTCATAATTCAGGACTTGTGGGCCATCAATCCCAATCAGTTTTTTAATCTCAATCCATTCTTTGCTGAACCTTGCAGATCCAACTAATTTTAATTTCGATAATGACACACCATTTTTTACAGATTTATTTTTATGTTTTTTATCTTGTATAAAAATATAATCCATGTCATCCCAGCGCGAAAAATCAAAGCTTTCCTCCTTTGATCTTGATAAACTATCAATATTAAGCATACTATTTTCACAAAGATCCCCTCCATGCGGAAGGAGTATATATTTTATTTTGCTATTTATTTTTTTCAGTTTTCTAATAATGTCAAAAATACGTTTTCCTCCAATTGAGAAAACAATAATATCTTTTTCATTATGTACAGACAAACCATATAGTCGTTTCCAATCAATTTTTTCAATATCAAACATTGACGAAATATATTTTCTGATAATAAATTTAATTATTTTGTGTATGTAGTTAAATAATCTATTATTGGGTTGTTTCAAGTTAACAACGTAATTAATAATAAAATCGTATTTATTTTGGAAAATATCAGTTGTTTTTATCCTTGGTGTTTTTATTAAATATTTATACCGCTCATCATCTTTTAAGAAAAACACACTATTCCAATCAAAAATAACATCAATTTCATAATGATAGTTTTGAGAGTGTACTAGAGAATATATAATCGGCAACATGTGATCAAAATCATTGTATCCTATACTTACATGAAAAATTACTCGGACTTTTTTTTTCATGCGGCAATCTCTCTGCCACTTTTAAAGGTTGAGATGCTTTTTTGTGGTGGAATCTGGGTTGTTATTAACAATATATAATCTCTTTATTTTTAATCATGTATTTTTAAAACCTCTTTATAACTCAAAATTTTAATTGCGTTATTTTTACCTATTTTTACTATTTTATCGCAACCTTTTAAGGTTGTTAATCGATGCGCAATAATAAGTATGGTTAACTCTTTATCCAACCCTAAAGTTGCATCCAATACCGCCTGTTCAGTTTCATTGTCTAAAGCACTCGTTGCTTCATCAAATATCAATACATTGGCTTGTTTATAAAGTGCCCTTGCAATACCTATTCGCTGCCTTTGACCACCTGAGAGGCGAATACCTCGTTCACCCACGAAAGTTTGATAGCCATCTTTCCACTCTTCTATCAACTCTGCAATTTGTGCCTGCTGTGCCGCTTTTTTTACTCGCGGATGATCGATTAACTCTTTTGCAATACCAAAAGCAATATTCTCTTCAATAGTGCTATCTGATAGATAGATATTTTGTGGCACATGGGCGATATGTGCCATCCACGCTCTGCGGTTTTGATTGTTGATTGTCTGATTATCAATAATTAACTCACCCTCAGATGGTGGAAGTAGCCCCATGATAATATCAAGCAGAGTGCTTTTACCACTTCCGGTTACCCCTATAAAGCCTATACGACTAGCTTTTTTTAGAGAGAGGTTAACATTCTTCAATACCCAGGGTGTATCCTCACTATAACGAAAATTAAGATTATTCAGTTTAATCTCTTTTGCAAAAGGAATGGGTTCTGGTAGTGGCTGATCTGCATATTCTGGTAGTGGTTGATCTAATAATTTCAACACATCTTCAAATGATGATTTTACGGCTTTGATTGTACTATATGAAGCATAAGCTTGTTGTAGCACTGGAAGCAGTCTTTGAGCACCAAGCGCTAATGCACCTAATACAGGGATTACGCTAAGAATTCCATCTGCTTTCTGTGTCATCAGATAAGCAAGCCCAGCAATAAGTGTCATTCCAATTGCTTCCATGGCATATCTAGGGCTTCCACCAATAAATGCATTGTCACCTGCTGCGCGACGCAGTGGTAAGTCTGCATTACGGTAAAGTTTGCAGTAGAAATCTTGTGTTCCATCGATAAGCACATCACGGATTCCACCTAACCCCTCTTGAAGTGATTTAATCATCTGAGTGGATTGATTTGCAATCGTTTTACTGTTCTCCTTTAGATGAGTTTTGGTGTAACGAATAATCATCCAGTAGAGCAGACCAAAACCGATAGATGCTGATAGCGCTATCATTGGGTTAATTGCAAAGAGTGCGCCCATGATACCTACTAGCAGAATGCTCGAGCTGATAAGAGTTAGACTTGGACTGATCACTCCTCCAATTACCCCGCCTGTTTTTGTAATAATACCGTTAATAACCTCGCTACTATTGCGTGATACATGTACTTCGTATTCTTGGTACAGGGTACGACGATAGATATTGATACTGAGATCTGCACCTGTTGCATATGAGAGTCTGGTCATGGCGTATAGCAGGGTTAGGCGAATGACAGCGGATAGGAGTGCTGCAATTATAAACAGAATGGTTAATGGTAATATTAACTGTTTAGGCTCGGTTACCGCTAGAATTTGAATAACAGGCTGCATCAATGGGTGTTGGTAGACCTGCTCTGGGGCGGTTAATATTCCTAAAAATGGTAATACTGCGCCTATACTAATGATTTCTGCTAGCGATGCGACAAACATCAGGATTAGCAGTAGTGAAAACTGTTTTTGACGACGTTTTGAGAAATGGTGCCAAAGGATGGCTAATGATGTTTTTTTAATGCTCAATTTTTGTTTGAATTTTATTTTAAGTTTTAGGAAGGACTAATAGATCAATCCTTTATCGAGCACTACATCCACCAGCAAGAAAAAATTAAACCGATAGAAGTTATGCTGCCAATGTAAATCTAA
>MDTF01019067.1_pt1 | contig 11899 bp, 8 predicted proteins | sample 811191 | NCBI WGS metagenome assembly MDTF01 (sample SAMN05326649, study PRJNA326480) | marine metagenome | isolation source: seawater | place: Southern Ocean | collected 2011
AGCTGAAAGTAAACCACCTCCGCAGCCATTTATTGGTGTGGTCTACAGAGGATTATGTCTTTTTAGAGGGGAAAATCCCTAGAACCCCGATATGGTATGAAGATTTTGTGCCCGACATAACTCAAATAACCGAAATCAAGGAAGTAGCAAGAGCTGGATATCTGCTAGAAAAATTAATGACATTTCACTGTGTGACTCGCCCCGTAAGAAGCGCACTAAGACCTACAGTGGATGAGTTGATTCGAAAAGCCTCAAACTATGTCGAGTTACTTCCGATGGAATCGATTTTAAACCTCAAACAGTTCTCTGGTGACGGGTTAGCGCTGAGGTGGCGGCTACAGGAGAACATACATCTACAAGTTCAAGACTTATTACCATACCAAGTGCGAACGTACTCGCATAATTGAGAGTAGGCCTTTAGATGGTATTTTAATCGAGAGTTGCGGAACATTACTATCCCGCGGCGAAAAAGTATTCAGATAAATATTGGTAATTCAAAGCAACATAAAATGGAAATATAAATGCCTATTTTAAGAAGTAAACTGTTACCAGTTCAGCATCCCGGTGTCGTGTTCAAACTTTATTATCTTGATAGATATAACATTTCGCTCACTGATGCAGCTAAGACATTAGGTATTAAGGCCTTTCATCTCAATTGCTTTATTAATGGTAAGGCAAATGTTACTTCAACCCTAGCGACAAAATTAGAGAGAACCACAGGGATATCATCGGCTTTCTGGCTTAATTTACAGAAAACCCACAACTTTCATAGGTTGTAGCCTGGTAACTAATAGCATTACTTGTACTACACTTTTGCTCGAGCCTGCACCTGCTGCTCTATTTTCTGTGAGATCTGCGAATACAGTCTAGCTTCTTCGTTCTCCCTATCAGTTACAGTTACTACCAAAGCATACTTTTCCATTTCAGCACTTAGCAAGCCACCCCACCCTGCTGCATCCTGCCTAGTGACAACGACAAACCATTTGAAATCAGGGGATAGTTTTTTGAAGCTCCACCTAGAGCACTGAACACTACCCTTGCTACGCAGCTCTGATGAGATTGTTCTATTTGCTTTGCTTGAGACGGTATCACCTAACCTATCTTTGTCTTTCTGCAGCTCTTTGTGAAAGTGTTTTTGAACCTCATCCAAAGAGCGACCTTTAACTAAATTGAATACTATCTTGGTAGCACGGTAGTCAAGGCGTGTTGTGCGAACGGCAGGCGTATAACTTAGGGAAACCCGCAATTCTCTTGCAGACTTTTTGCGGCGGAGAAACTCTTCAGGTAATGGCAATTCATAAAACTGATAACTATCGTTTGAGATTGAATCTTCAGCCATTAATAACACTGCTGACTCATCGGATCGATAAAGGTTCTCCTCATTAACCAGCCCATATCCGGCAACCTCAGTTTGAGGATCCCGCCGTCCGTTGACTTTTGAGTATGTCTTTTTAACCTCTTCGGAAAATGTAGATAAGCATTCATCCGGCATGTCGGCATGATTTACCAAAATCGCCCTTAACAAATTTGCAGACGCGTCTGGATAGTTAGCCAGAAGGCGCCCTGCCAAGTGCGTAATATAAGGGGCTGAAAAGCTAGTTCCATGACAGACACTGAACAGCGTATTACCAACAAAATTTGGATTTAGGCTTAAAATTCCTGGCTCACCATCTTTGACTTGCCATTGCTTCCCCTCGAAACGCATTGGTGAGGCAAAATTTCCTCCATGCGCAACTAGCTCTGGCTTGATAGCTCCCTTGACAGTAGGCCCGTGCCTTGTAAAAGGTGATGGTTGATTAGCTTTCGCCGCCGCCAAGTGATCGATATCTTCTGGGCGCTGTAAATCACCTCGAGTTGCATCGTGCAAGGCTAGACTACCGACTGTTAATACATTCAGCGCAGGAGCCGGATCTATAATTCGATTGTAATCACCCAGTAAATACTCTGGATACTCTTCTCTCCAACTTTCTGCTGGGACGGGTGGTTCATCACATCCCCTAAAATTACCTACAGAAACCACAAATAGAATATCGTGCTTTCTTGCTAGCAAATCGAGAATATAGGCGAGACCTCGGATATGCTTACCATCATAGGGTGAGTTTTCGTTCCCAATTGACAGGTTAAAAATCCGGCAACCAAAACCGACAAAATACTCAACAGCTTTAACCAAAGTGGACTCGATAGACTCAGCATTAAACTCGCTGTGCTTGTTTAATATTTTTCCATTAAAAAGCCAAGCTTCAGGCACCCAGTAATTGGAGCGGTTACATTCTTCCAGATTACCGTACAAAGCAATCCCAGCTACTTGAGTTCCGTGCCCAGCAGCATCGAACTCATCTTCCCCCTCCACAAAACTGGCGCTTTCTGCAACTGCGTTCTTTAGAAGAGGGTGATTTGTATTGATACCGCTATCTAAAATGCAGATTCGCGGGGCATCTTTTTGTGGGTGCGGTATGTCTTCGGGAAGAGAGTTAATATCCCGATTAATAGTTTGATAATCGATACCGCTTCGCGGAGGCAGGTCAATAAATCTCACATCAGAATGGTTTAGTAATTTTTCGACGCCATTCCTATCGACCACGAGCCTATACATAAGCAGACTATCAAGATTAACTTTATCCTTCCTCTCAATACTGTTGCATACCAACCATTGTTCAAAGGCATCAACTAGTTCTTTTCGTTGTGGACTCGCGCTTAAATCAGAAGGCCATAATTCAACATCCAGCGTAAACATTTCATCCTGAGGAAGCCCATATTGTTTAAGCGCCCAACTCTTTCTATCCTCAGCATTCCACGCCTCTATGCTTGTAAGCGCTTCAAGAAGTTGTTTTCGTGTAATATCCTTGTCATCCAGACCGAGCCTGGCCAAATGATCTGAAAAAGTAGCCAACCCTTGTTCTGTGGTGAAAACCACACATATGTGACTATCTTCTTGACTCACGAATTCTACGCCATGCGCCACAAGCTCATTGAATGAAAGCGCATCTTCATACTTCAACTTGAGTACGTAATGTCCTGGCCTCGACGTTAACTGCTGCTTAACCGCTTGAGTCGTGCTAGCCAACACACCGGATAATTTTTGGCCATGCCCAACTAAGTCACTTCGCTTTTTAAAGCGAGGGGGACGACCAGATCTCCTCGGGTTATTAATCGGTTCTTTCTCGATACGCAGATGCTCAAATTCTTGTGCCATCCAAGTTAATTCCCTTTATTTTATATTTTCTTTTTCAGCGGCCTGCTTCAAGTCTTTAATTGTCAAGAATTCTTGACTGCGAAGAATCATTCGCTTTACTGCTCGGCGGACAATTCGCTCAATATCTGCACCACTTCGGTTAGCAAATATGTCAGTTAATTTTTTGTCAGTTAGCTCGAACTGGCGACGAACACCTCGCAACTTCAGCGAAAGTATCTGTTCAACTTGCTGCGAGCTAGGAAGCGGGAAATCGATTGTTTCATCAAATCGCCGCCAGATAGCGCCATCCAGAATCTGTTCGTGATTAGTCGCCGCTAAAATCAGGCTTTTTCCTTGGTACGCATCCATCATTTGCAGGACAGCATTCACAACACGACGCAACTCACCGTGCTCTGATGAATCTGATCGCTCTTTACCTATCGCATCAAACTCATCAAACAGAACAACCATCTGGTTATCGGCGATAAAATCAAAAACCTTTCTCAGATTAGCCGCAGTTTCACCTAAAAACGATGACACCAAAGCGTCAAGGCGCACAATTGCCAAGGGTAAATCCAACTCGAACGCGATAACCTCGGCTGCCAGTGTCTTCCCACACCCAGGCGGGCCGTGAAATATGACCTTTCCCGAAGCTTTCATACCAAAACTTTGCAATATATCGGCGCGGCGATGCTCTTCCAACAGTTCTTCGATAGCCACTTGGCCAGATTCAGGCAACACCATCTCTTCAAGCGGTCGATGTGCTTGGCGTATGTCTAGCAGCGGCAAACCTCTCTCTTTGTCTATTGGAGGAGAGGGCAGTGCATTCCTGCCTGATTGCTTAGCAGGCTTTAAATGCTCACCATATAGAATCTGTTCCAAGTCGTTAGCCAACAAGTGATGCTGCTTTTGACGCTCATCCTGAATAACGGCTTCGGAAGCGCGACGAAAAGCCTCAGAATCACCACTGGCCCCTGCTTTAATTAATTGCCGTAATATTTTTCCGTTTGCCATCCCGATATCCTCTTTAAGCAGGACTAGCCTGTAGTCTAGCGCCTATGGACTATTTATACGTAACCTGCCGCAACATCGCTGCTGTACAACTCTGCTATCGATGTTGCTGAGTTTATCGCTGTGCGAACCTTTGTCTCTTTCAGATCGAGAACTCTGTATGCATCGCCAACTTTGGCTACTGCGTCAATTCGGCGAAAGTGCTCACCTGATGCTTCGGCGTATTGAGCCAAACCTCTTAACTTAGGAATGGAGTCACTGAACTGAGTACCATGAGGATCAACGATATCGGCCGCAATTGAACCGTCAGGAAGCTTCGAGAAAAAAAGAAAGTCCGGACGCATCATTTTGATACTACCAGCATCCTCGTAGGTTACAGCCAAGGAGTCCTGGCTTGCACGCGCAGGATTTCGATACCATGCAACAGAATTATCGCGATTTAATTCAAGATTGAGCACATCTTTCTCCCAGGTATTGAAATCCTCAGGGAACGCCCCTTCTGAATTACAAAGCATGTGTTTCTCATACCTTGGCAAAGCATTCTCAGTACCATCGGCCTCGCGAATAGTCGTTGGCTGCATCCATGAATTAGGCCTTGCCAAATCAACGTCCATCGGCTCTGTACTCATCTCACGGATCTCACGGTAAACATCCTGCCGCTCATCCGATAACGTCTTTATTGCAACTCTATATTGGGTCAACCAATCTTTAGCCAGCTTTTCAGCTTCGACTTCCAAATAAACTTGGATTTCAGGGACCAGCCCTAGCGCCGCGACTGTTGCATGAGCATCCATTAACGCTTCTTCATAATCCTCTACGTCGCCTTCAGATTTCGCTAAAAATTCGCTATACGTGTTTGCGAGATCTGGACTAATGCCTCTGCTGGCTCGACGATAGGCATCTTCAACAACAGCGTAATCAGCAGCCTCTAAGAAATCATCGAACGACATTTTCTTTTCCGCCAAGTTCGCACTCAGAGTCCTACCCTCGACGGTAAGAACAGCTTGTCTCGCTTGTGAAATCTGATCCTTGTAACGCAGCCGCGCCGCATTCAGAACCTTGTGCATTTCCGCGTGTGCCAACGCGCCAGCGCCCGGCAAAATTTCATCGAAAGCAAGCTCGTGCGCTAATGAGGTCAAGCGCTTAATCGGCTTTGACTGTTTTTTGGGTAATGTTTGAGAAGGAATCGAAAGCAACTTTTCCCAAACAGCCTCTGGGACAGCCGGATTGGCCAACATTTCTTCTGGGTTTACCAAAATCCTTCGCCCTAGTAGCTGGTCTCCAGCATCACTACCTGTCATTAGTGAATTTGCAACTTCCTTTACCGACTTCTCATCGAAAAAGGGTAATAAGCAGTCCACAGCGTTCAGGCGATCATTACCGGGAATACGTCGTGCTAACGGCGTTCTTACCATTCGTCCCAACAACTGAGTGATATGTGTCCTGTCTTTTGCTGGGCGGAATGACACCATCACCTCAGCCCTCGGACAATCCCATCCAGTACTTATCGCATCTTTTGCGATAAGTACTCGCACCCATGTTGAGTCTTGTACTCTCTCCGGTGAAATATAGGGAACACTATAACGCCCAAACGTTTGGGTTGTATGGTCTCCAAATACGTGCGCTATTGCATCTTCCGACATATCTGGCCAACGCTCGTAGATTGTATCCAGAGCCCTTCCAATCTCGATGTGATCCGGCGTGTTTGGCACTTGCAGCACCATGAGTGGAAGCACTTCATCCACATCGCCTTGCTCTTGGTGATAAGCGGCCCACGCTGTCGATATTTCTTTTAGTTTATCGATACCTCTGCGCACCAAAACCGTGTCGAATTGGCCTGTTTCACTTGGCACATCGAGAATAATCGTATCTTTAAGTAAACCCGATGCCTGCACTTTTGCAGAATCTACCACCACGTTTGGCAAGGTAGCTCGCCCTTGCATATCGGCGATGGCATCGTTAAAGCGCTCTACGGTCGCTGAAATTCCCCATACAACAGGAATCCCAGGCACATTTCCCATACCATTAATTAGCCGTTTAACGATGGTTGTTTTCTCGCCTTGTTTTGAGCCAGCACCCATTCCTCTATGGGCTTCATCCAACACCAATATCAGAGTTAGAGACGGGTCGTTTATCGTATTCTGGATAGTATCCCAAATAGTGAAGGCACGAAGATCCGGCATAACTTGCTGACCCGACTTGTTATATCCCTCATCGTCAATTTCGGCACCACGAACTAACAAGCTATTCTTGCTGAGCTTTTGTGTATTGAGAAAATAGATTTTCCCTGGCTCGAAAGACTCTCTGTTAAACGTATTTTGCACAACAACAAGGTCACTGGGTGAAATCCTGTCAGATGCCTCCAGTAACCGATATTTTGATTGTTCATTAAGTGAGGGATCATCACTAAACCAAATCACAACAGCGCCAGCGTCAGGTTCAAAATCGAAATTGTCGTCACCATGAAATAGCGCTTCAAATACCGCTGCCGCCATGACTGTTTTACCGGCCCCCGTCGTCGCCGTCAGCGAAAATGCGTGTTTGTCACCATCTTCCAACCAACGCTTAGATGCCTTTTTCAAATTGACGAGCACATCTCTAACGGCATCTTCCTGATAATCTTTTAACGTAAACTTCATTTTTAGCGGCCCATCGAAAAGCGAAAATTGGACAAATAAGATTCATACAAGCGCACAGGCTCAACCGAATCAGGTAAGTGACGAGCAACCGCCTGAAAACGCCGATCATCGTCTGTTACGATGTAGGCAATACTAACGCTTTCCTTTCCCCTTATCGCCTTACAGAATTTCGTCGATTGATCGAGGTTTACTAAAACGCCGTAGGCCTCAACTACATCCCAACCTTGTTCAGGTATTCTCTCGATTCGACTCCCTTTAGAGCCTGCTCGCATCCAAAGTAGTGGAGCTATTCGTTTAAAGGCGACATTGTGTCGAACGGCAACAGGGGTTTCATAAGTGAGGGTGAAGAACTCCGCGTTCTCCTCAAAGCCATCAGCCATAGGAAACTCATCTGTAAATTTATAGTCACCTTCGATCTTTTTTCCTTCTGGTGTTTCCCCTAATATAGCCGCCTGGATTCTTGGCTTGGTAATGTAATCGCAAATCCCTAGCCTTTCCCACTCCCTGTCGCCTGGGAGATGACCAGATTTTAAAAGTGTTTTTTGCTCCTCTGCAGCGACCTCATTGTTAGTAACAGAAATACTAACTCTCTTACCGCCATCCTGACGATTTAAACGCATTAGCGCATGAGCTGTGGTACCAGACCCACTAAAAAAATCTAATATTATGGAATCTTTCTTTTTGCCAATTATAAATCTCAAACAATCTTCAACTGCGTAAAGGGATTTGGGGTATGGAAACCTTCTACCCGGAATTAAACTCTTAATAATTCCTGATCCGTGCTCACTCGCGCTATGCGAGACCATGTTCCATAAAGTTGCAGGGCTTCTTGTACCAACTGAATCTGAAAACTCAAGTTCCAAAGAACCTTCAGAGTCTTTTCCAGCAACCACCACCTCTCCGCTTTCTATCATTTTACGAATCCCTGCCTGCAAATAGTAAACCGCGCGAGAACCAGTTTTTTTATTTCTTACGCCAAACTTTGCATGACCAATCTCAAGGTACTCCCTAAACGAACTCGGGCTCAGCCTCCACATCATTTCTTGCCCATTCCTATCAATGGGCCAAATAGGAATTGTCCCTTCGGGGGACGGTATATCTTTTGGACTGGTACCTCTAGGAGGTGGCTCTCCAGTCGAGTGATATTCTCCAGTTTCCTTATCGATATATATAGGAAAAAACATAGAAGGAATTCTTGATCTTCGACTTCCCTCGCCATTCCTCATCAAGCCTGCCCAACGAACTTTTCGCCCCTTATCTTCGACCTCCCGGAGCATATCTGACCGCCAAGGTGAAACCTCTGAGTCGCCAAAAAAGACAAAATAAATGTACTCATCTACGCGACTAAACCTTCCCGAACGAGATGAACCTTTTGGGTTAATAACGCTACTAATCATCTGTATAGTAGCCTCAGGAAAGACTTGCTCTAAAAGCAGACCAAGTCGGAGATATTCCTTTTCATCAATCGTGACTATCAGAGCACTAGCATCTGGGTTTAAAAGCTGCCTAGCAACTAGTAACCGTCTTTCAATAAAAGCTAGCCATTTGGAGTGGCGATACAAATCTTCTGATTCAACATAATCGTTGTTGTATTTCCAATCTTTCGCGCCAGTGTTATACGGAGGATCAATATATATCGCATCGATTTTTCCACGATGGGTATAAGTCAGTGCCTCAAGTACATGAAAATTCTCTCCATTAATCACTGTGTGGTATGGCTTATCTCCACCGCGCTCAACTTTTCCAGTGCTTATCAGACCGGGATAGATGTAATCACGAAACTCTGCGACAACCACTAAATCATCAACGGCAACTTCCGAAACTTGAGGATTCTCAGCTTCAATCTGTTCAAGCTCAGCAATTCGAACATTTTCTGATTTACTGATTTTCAAAACTTTCCAAACTGTTTGATCGCCCTTTTTAGACGATCCGCGAGGAGGGAGAATTCTAACTTTGTCTCCTTTGCGCACAGGTCGCCCAGGCAGCTCAACACTCTCTGGCTTGTGGCGCTCAAAATTCAACCCGAATGCACGCCTCGATGAGAGCGCCTTAAATTCTTTTTCTAGCTCTTCCCCCAAAGCCGCGTCTTTCGCTCTGGCTCTGGCTATTAAATCGGTCAATCGAGACACAGATGTTCCTCAGATTATTTTATTTATTCGTCAAATATCACTTACTCAGAAAACGCGACTGCATAGCAGCCCTACTTCTGCGGTATATCGTTTTCAACAGACTGAATACCGTGCTGCTTGGCATACTCAAGGATCAATACCTCAAGCATGGAAGCCTGAGAACGATGTTCTTTCTCTGCCGCAGCTCTTAACAACTGTTTAATTTCTTTTGATGTGCGAAACGACAAGGTTTCATCTTTTGCCTGTGTCACTGTCTACCCTCATCAATTTCAATGCCGTACAATGTACTGCGTTTTACTTACAAAATCCACGACCTTGGACTTTGTGATACCCGCCCGGATGGCGATATTCTCCACGTTCCTAAATTTATACAATCACATGAGTCGCCAACTTCTTCCGAAAAATCAATAATGCCTTAATTAGTTACGTTTTATTATATAACTTCAACGGCTTAATTGAGGTCACACAAAGATGTCCGCTATAATTCGTTTTCAGAAAAAGAAGCACAGTTTCTTAGGCACCTTTTACTCAAAACCAGAATAAAAAGTACATAATAAAGTCCAGCGGGAGTGAGCTTTAGGCCAGGTAAACCTATATGTTTGATCAAGATAAGTTAAATTTTGCTCTTACCAAGAAGTCTTTAGATATTCTATCCAGTTTAGTTGATAAAAGATCGAGTAAGACATCTTATGATGGTGAAAAATTAGTCGGCTCAACGATTTCATCAGTTTTTCATTTATTTGATGAACTGATGCACGAATGTATTCCAGATTTATATCAGTCAGAGTGGCTTCTCATTAGTAAAAGCTTGTTTTCAGATTCCAACCAGCAACAACTACCTTGTTCAATAAAAGAAATGAAAAGAGAGCTAGTTTTATCTTTAGAGGACATGGAAAGTAATAAGCTATATCAAGTAAACAGCTTTGAGTTATCTAAGAAAATTTCTGGTTTCTCTAATGTAGAGTTGTGCGCTATTTACTACCACATTCAGAAGTCATTTATCGCAAAAAGAAAAAGTCAAATATATAGTTTCCCCGAGATTTCATTTAAAAATAATCTATAATTACAGTTACTTAAAAAAACAAAAAATTGAGAACACGTCGTTCTGGCAACAGTATTTGTAAAGCCCTACAGGCATTATTGCAATACAATTTTTACCGCGAATGCTCTGTAACGGACGCATCTTCGGGCATGGCAACACGATTTAATAAGTGACAATGAGTGACCGGTATTTATGCTAGCTAACCATCGAATTAACCATGAGGAAAAGCTGTAGGTGGCAAAGAACAATCCAAAATTTGTATGTACTGAGTGCGGTGCAGAATCGTTTAGATGGGCTGGTCAATGTCCACAATGTAAAGAATGGAACACAATCGTTGAGTTTAAAGAACCAAAGTTAGGACCCGGTAAGAATTTTAAGAGCACTCAAGGATACGCTGGCGCTAAAGAGTCTGTCCGCAAGCTCTCACAAGTTAAATTAGAGGATGTTCCCCGAATCAACACTGGCAATGCCGAGTTCAATCGTGTTTTGGGCGGAGGAATTGTTCCTGGAAGTGTTATCCTTCTAGCGGGAACTCCTGGCGCAGGTAAATCTACTCTTACGCTTCAAACTATGTGTGAAATCAGTGAGCAGATCGACTCTCTCATAGTATCAGCAGAAGAATCAATAACTCAAATTGGCTTACGCGCATCTCGCCTTCAATTACCTACTGATCACTTAAACATTGCATCTGAAAATGATGTCTTGGCTATATTAACCATGATCACAGAATTGCAAGTCAAACTAGTAGTAATTGATTCTTTACAAGCTATGTACCATCCGGATGTTCAAGGCTCACCGGGCGGAGTAAGTCAACTTCGTGAGTGTATGCAGACCTTAACTCAATTTGCAAAGCAGAATAATGTTGGAATGTTCATTATTTGTCATTCCACTAAAGATGGCTCAGTTGCAGGACCTCGCGTCGTAGAGCACATTGGTGATGCAATGCTAATGATCCAAGTAATAGAGGGATCAAGATTTAGAGAGTTAAGAGCCCAAAAAAATAGGTTCGGCTCGACGAACGAGTTGGGACTTTTGGCTATGATGCCAGACAATGGTTACTTAAAAGCTGTTACTAATCCTGCTGCGATTTTTCTTAACCGAAGCAGAGAACCACAGCCTGGGTCAATAGTAGCGTCTCTTTGGGAAGGGAGTCGTTCAGTTTTGGTTGAAATTCAAACATTAGTTGTGGACTCACAACAGGGAAATCCGCGCAGGCTCGCTGTTGGACTTGATCAGAATCGCCTGAATATGCTGGTCGCCATACTAATGCGACATGCAAACCTAGCTTTGTTTGACCAAGAACTGTATGTCAATTTAGTTGGAGGGTTAAGATCATCAGACCCCAGCACTGATTTGCCATTAGTGCTATCGATGGTTTCTTCATATCGCGGCAAGGCAATAAAACACGAAATAATGGCTTTCGGTGAAATTGGGCTATCTGGTGAAATTAGAGCGGTACCGAGTGGCTTAGAACGAATTCAACAAGCAGCACAACAAGGATTTAAAGTTTGTATATGTCCGAAAGGAAATGTGCCTACTTCACCACCAAAAGGTATCACTATTCTCGCAGTTAATTCGGTATTAGAGGCCATAGAAAAAATAGATTTATGATCCTCTCGTTAATTTATGAATAATGAAGATCCTTAAAAGAAGGACCAAACCTGGGCGTCGTTGACGCTGTACGCCAGTCAAAATAAGTCAGCAACAAATGCATTTAGCAGGCATTAGCCTACACAGAGTCTGCGGTCAGAACGTTCAAGCTCGATAAAAAGCAATCTCTCTAGTAATGTAAGCGATCAATTTAGACCGTCTTTTCCTCATTGAACTACCCCGTAAAATAGTCCCCGTAGATTTTACTCACGGAGACTTAATCGATGGCAACAAAAAGACGTACACGCGAGCAATG
>MDTF01010626.1_pt1 | contig 11897 bp, 11 predicted proteins | sample 811191 | NCBI WGS metagenome assembly MDTF01 (sample SAMN05326649, study PRJNA326480) | marine metagenome | isolation source: seawater | place: Southern Ocean | collected 2011
TATAATTCTCACAAAGCATTATGGGTAGAATCAAAGGACAAGAATCAACTTGATGCGTTTGTAAAACTGAAATCAAGGTATATCGCCGCGGACAAATTTGGACGTCTTGTATTTTTTGCAGACTCCGCTTTCGGCCTCGAAATGGCAATTGAAAAATTTGACGAGCTAATTTTTCACGAAAAATCTGAATACTAGCAATTTACTCGCCGTCCATAAATTGATTTAAAACATCTTGACTTACACCTGTCATGCTGAAACCTCCATCGTGATAAAGGTTTTGCATCGTCACCCGCTTTGTTAAATCTGAGAATAAAGAAACACAGTAATTAGCACAGTCCTCAGCTGTAGCATTACCCAATGGACTCATCTTTTCAGCAAAATTCAAAAACCCCATAAACCCTTTAACACCGCTACCTGCAGTTGTAACGGTAGGAGATTGTGAAATAGTATTGACTCGAACATTATTTTTTAAACCATAGTGATATCCAAAACTTCGCGCTACTGATTCCAAATACGATTTGTTTTCTGCCATATCATTATAATCAGGAAATGTCCTTTGAGCAGCCATGTAAGTAAGACCCAAAACTGATCCCCAATCATTAATAGCATCCATTTTATAGGCTGTTTGAAGAAGTTTATGAAAACTAACGGCAGAAACATCCCACCCCTTAGTAAGAAAGTCATAATTTAAATCTGTGTAGGGTCTGTTTTTCCTAACATTCACTGACATTCCAATACTGTGTAAAACAAAGTCAACCTTTCCACCAAAATGCTCCATTGACTTGGTAAGTAAATTTTGAAGTTCCTCTAAATTTGTTGCGTCTGCACTTATGACCGGTGCATTGATAGATTCCGCTAAAGAGTTTATTTCACCCAATCTCATAGCAATTGGAGCATTTGTTAGTACTACTTTAGCACCTGCTGCATGACAATGCTCTGCCACCTTCCAAGCTATAGATTCCCTATTTAGAGCACCAAAAATTATTCCTTTTTTACCTTCAAGTAACGTATTCATTATTTTAATTTTAAGATTACAAATTTCGTTTAATTTTTTAGAAGAAACTTAGCTTGCGCAAGTGCAGTTTCTGTAATTTTTTTTCCGGTCAACAAACGTGCAACCTCAAAAACTCGGTCTTTTTTTGATAAAGTCAGTAAATCAGTTTGAGTTCCACCATTTTTTGAATTCTTTTCAACTCTCCAATGGCTACTCCCCGCAGCTCCAACTTGAGGGAGATGAGTGATAGCGATTACTTGAGAGTATTTACCCATTTCACGAAACATATCAGCAACTTTTGCAGCCGTACTTCCTGAAACACCACTATCAATTTCATCAAAAAGGATCGTCTCCAAATCTTTCCCTTGAACAAATAAACTTTTTAAAGCGAGCATTAATCGATTACTTTCTCCTCCACTTGCGACCTTTTCAACAGGTTGCATTTCTTGACCAGAATTTGCAGAAAATAAAAGTGTATATCTGTGCATGCCATATGATTCAGGAGATACAATAGATTCGTAAATAATAGAGAACATTGTGTTTTCCATATTTAAATCAGCTAATGACGATTTCACTGAAATCTCAATCCCTGAAAATAATTTTAATCTTTCCTCATGAACTTTATTGGCTGCTTTTTCCAATTTTAGTTTTATGATGTTTAAACCTTTTTCAAGTTCTTTCCTGTAGTCATTCCCTTCATCATATGAGTCTAACTGAACTTTCCAATTGGATCGCAAAACCAGTAAATCTTCTAAAGAATTAACTCGATGTTTCCTTAATAGCTGATCTATTAAATTTAGCCTTCCCTCAATATCAAACTGCCTTTCAGGGTTAGGTTCAATCTTTTCTAAAAATAATTCTAACTGATGTGTGACAGATTGAAACAGATCTTGAATAGATCCAGCATCTTCTCTCACAGAGTCAAATATTGATGATTGACGATTTAATTTGTCTAACGCACCTACCCATTCAGTAATACCATCATTGAGTCCTGAACTCATTTCTGTTTTTTGTCTAATTTCTTTTAAAAGTATTTGAATATCTTGGGAGCCAGAAAGTAGTTTTAATTCTGCGCGCAACTCCTCCTCCTCCGTTGGATCAAAGTTTGCCAAATCTACCTCCTCCATGACAAATGAAATATAGCTTGGATCAAATTTTACACCAAAATCATCTTTAAGTTTAGCCATTCTTAATTCAAGCTCTTTGAACTCTTTATATACTGATAAATAACTCTCTCGAAATGAATTCAGATTTCCGAAACTATCCAAAAAATCAGCAATGAATCTTGGATCGCTGAGGAATGCTCCGTTTCGTTGGCTGTGAATATCAATTAATTCTTCAGAGAGTCGTTTTAGGTCATCAAGCCTTACTGGACTATCGTTTATAAAAGCCCTTGACTTGCCACTAGAAGATATTTCCCTACGAAGAGTATTCAACTCCAAAAAATCCCAATCTTCGCTTATAAAACGCTGTTCCCATTTTTTTTTATCTAAGATGAAGTCTGCCTCAACTACACACTTTTCACCACCTAAAGCCAGCGATTTCAAATCTGCTCTGCCCCCTAAAGCTAATTGAAGTGCACCTAATAATATTGATTTGCCAGCACCAGTTTCACCTGTAACAACAGTGAAACCTGGTTTTATTACTTGATCTAAACTCTTAATCAAGGCAAAATTTCGTATGTGTAGACCACTAAGCATAGTGAGGGAAATTTACTTGAAAATCGTTTAACGACTCATGTTTATGTAACTATTAGAATTTGATGGATCCATCGTCTGAAGATCCTTAATCAGATCTTCAGATTGATATTTAGGACCACCTCCAAATATTTGACGAATTTCATCAGACTTAGTATCAAAAAACCACTGTAATAAAAAACTATTTGGCTGTCTTGTATGAATTGATTTAAGTCTTTTTAGAGACGAAGCCAATATTTCTTTCACGGCCATTTGCTGAGAAGGATCATATAGCTTATCGACCCCCATCCTATGATATTCGTACCAAACTGATATAAAATCAGAATTTGCAGGGTTCATAACATCTTCGATCAACCAATAACGATTCAAGGTATTTTCAAATCGGCCCCAACCACCTCCAGCTCCAGCAGATGATGCATTAGCAGTAATAACTTGAGCTTGAGAGAAATAAGTGGTTTGGTTAGAGCTAAAAGAAGCTGCATCAAGACCAAGTGCAACGTAACAATAAAACGAGATTATAGATGTCAAATTACTTGAATGTCTTCCAATATTAAACTCTAAAACTGTATTTGACCGGTAATTAAAACTTAGGTCACCATCTTGAATTAGAAGCGTTGGAGATTGATAGTCTGACATGTAAACCGGTCTTGCAAATTGAAGCTGAAGATTTCCAGACATGTTTGAAGAATTTGGATCATAGTTTGTTATTGTCAAAACCATAGATCCCCTTATTTTTTCTTTATCTTCAAAAGACACTTTTGTCCATGCCTGCTGATTAATGAAATTTCTTAATGCCGTTTCTAGATTTGAAAATATCTGACGATCGTTAGTTTGAACTCCTGGTGCCTGAACTTTGACATCAATGGAGAATTCCTGAGCCATTAAACCAGAAAAAATAAAAAATGTTAAGATAACAATATATAAAACTCTCATATTTTCCAATTATGTTCCATCCAATAAACTAAATTCGAAGCTATTGATTTCTTTGACTGTATTGGCCATGAGTCAATGTTTTTTGACGTTATTATTGACACAGTATTATTCTCAGAATCCATTGTAGCATTATTAGTATCCGTAAAGTTTAAAACTATAGCATCTGCCGATTTCGATGTTAATTTGCTACGAGCATTCTTTAATCCATTTTCAGTTTCTAAAGCAAATCCTAAAACATATTGCCCTTCTAACCTATTTCTTCCAATTTCGGTTAAAATATCAGGATTTAATTCAAACTTAATTGACTCCATAGCGGCATTTTCCTTCTTGATTTTTTCCTTAGCAACATTCTTCGGACGATAATCAGAAACGGCAGCTGCTCCAATAAAAATATGGGATTTTGGCCAAATAGCCATGGCTTCATCTCTCATCTCCATGGCAGAAGTAACTGGCCGATATGTCACACCGTCTAAACCAGACTGATGATATCGCGATGGGCCGTGAATCCATGTTACCATTGCGCCATAATCAGAAAGCACCTTAACCAATTCAAGTCCCGTACGTCCAGTAGATCCATTACTAATAAATCTCACTGGGTCGATAAGTTCTCGCGTCGGCCCAGAAGTAATTACAACATTTTTATTTTGCCAATATTTTCTTTTTAGAAAATGAGAACGAATTCGTAAAACTATTAAATCAAGCTCGACCATGCGCCCTGGACCAGTTAATCCACTGGCTAGATATCCGCTAGGTGAAGGAAAAACGATATGTCCAAAAGCTCTCAGTTTTTCTAAGTTCATTTGATTCGCTGGATTATCGAACATATCTAGATCCATAGCAGGGGCCCAAAAAACTTTACATTTTGAAGATAAAATCGTAGCAAGGAGCAAATTATCACAAATTCCATTGACATATTTCCCAATAGTATTTGATGTTGCTGGTGCTACAACAATAACGTCAGCCCAACCGGCAAGGTCGACATGACTATTCCAAGATATATTTCCTGAATCTTTTAATACAAGATCATGCTCGACAGGATTTCCAGACAAGGAAGCTAGTGTGAGCGGGCTTACAAATTGTTGAGCACTATTTGTTATGACAATACGTACATCCATATCTTCTGTCCGGAGTAATCTAACAAGAAATGGAATTTTATAGGCCGCTATCCCACCAGAAACAGCTAAAAGAATATGCTTACCCTTGAGGGCGCTCATGCATCAACTTTATCCTCATCAGGATAGCGATTGTATATTTTTCCCTCTAACCATTCTCGAACCGCCATGGCATGAGGCTTAGGTATCGCTTCGTATTGCTTAGAGAATTCTATTTGCTCACGATTTTCAAAAACTTCCTCTAACGAGTCTGTAGCGGATCTGAAGTCCTCTAATTTTTCATTTATTTCAGCACGAATGGTCTCATTTATTTGTTCTGCACGACGCGAAACAATCGAAATTGACTCGTAGATGTTATTCGTATCACGATCAAGTTCGTTAAAATCTAATGTCTCAGTAGTCTTACTCGCTAGCAAATGATTTTTATCCATGGTCAACAAATTTAATTACGAAATTACGACTCTTTTGGTCAATATGATTGCTTCTATTGTGAAATATCTTTTTCTAAGAAAGCTTGCACTTTATTATATATATTTTGAGTCTCCTTCACCAGAGGACTATCAGGATATGAATCGCGAAATTCTAAAAACGAAGTATTAGCTTCCACATAACGATCTTTCTCACGACTTTTAATTGAGTTTTTAGCCAGTTCATATGCTGCTCGAAATCGAAGCGACATAGCCTGTTCTCGGAATGGAGAATCTGGGTATTCGCTTAACATGACATTAAAAGAAGTGACAGCGCTAGAATAGTTTGTTCGATGAAAATAACCTTTAGCGATGTCAAATGACTTTTGTTCCAACCTCTCTCGCAACTCATCAATTAAATTATTACAATCAACGGCACGATTACTTTCGGGGTGTGAGTTGATGAATAATTGCAACTCATCCATTGCTTTAAAAATGTATGCCGGATCAAGGGTTGACCCAGGGGCTTCTAAATAGTAACAATAAGCAGTTAGATAAGCAGACTCCTCGGCAAAGTCATCACTAGGGAAAGTTTTAGAAAATGTTTTGAAGTGATAGCCAGCCAAGATGTAATCTTTCTGACCGTAAAGTGTAAGTGCATAATATTTATAAACTTCTTGAGCTCTGGTTGTTCCTCGAAAAGAAGACATGAGTTCATCTAGAATTGGAAATGCCTTATTGAATTTATTTTCTTCAAAATAAGAAATCGCATTTTCAAGCTTAAATAAAGGATCACTACTTTTTAAAACCTTTTGGTAGTCACCGCATGAAGTGATGCAGAAAATTGCAGAAATTAACAGAAACCTAATAATTATCATAAAAACAAAGGTAGTTTAAGGATTCATACTTTTTAATCCTTCGAATCACGAATTTCATCAATTTTAGCATTAATCAAATCTGTTGTTGCATCGCTAATCTTCCATAGTGGCAAACGAAGATTACTCTTTGATATACCAATGTATGCTAGAGCTGCTTTAACCCCCCCAGGATTCCCTTCTGCAAAAAGTAGCTGTGTATATTCAAATAATTTATAATGTATTGATCTGGCATGAGAAAAACGACCTGCAAGAGCGGAATCCACCATATCCCTCAGTAGCTTTGGAAAACTTTGTCCAGAAACAGATATCACGCCTTTAGCTCCAAGAGCAATCATAGAAAAAGTTAAATTATCATCACCTGAAAGCACATCAAAACCATCTGGAGAACCGCGAATGACTTCCATGACCTGCTCTAAATCTCCACTTGCTTCCTTAATGGCAACTATATTCTCAAAATTGTTTGCTAAGTTTAAAATCGTTGTAGAACTCATATTAGTGGCAGTTCGTCCAGGCACATTATACAAGACAATTGGAAATTCTGAAACTCTAGAAATCTCTTTAAAATGTTCGTATACCCCATTTTGCGTTGGCTTATTGTAATAAGGCGTGACGCACAACACACCATCCACACCCTTCGGGATGCTTTTTAATGTAGAGCAGACTAATTTAGTATTGTTGCCACCTATCCCCATTAAAACAGGCAAAACAGCATTGTTTTCTTTTATTATAAAACGTACGACAGCCTCTTTCTCTCTTTCACTTAATGTTGCAGATTCAGCGGTTGTTCCTAAGGTCACTAAAAAATCAACACCTTCCTCAATACAATATTTAACCAATTTAGATAAAGACTCAAAGTCAATTTCTCCTGTGTCTTTAAAAGGTGTAATTAAAGCAACGCCTGTTCCCTTAAATATATTTTTCATGAGTTTGGATTGATTTTTTGAAGCCATTCGGATAGATTACTGAAATATACTCTGTAATCGTCAGTTCCAGGCCTCATACAGAAATCGTAAAAATCTTCTTCTCCCTCTGAAACTACTCGAATACCCGCAGCTGTTTTCGACGCTAATTCGTCAAGGGGTAAGTCTTCTCCTCTATTTAGAGTTACTATTATATCAAATTCAGTCTGAATAAATTCTAAAGCATTACCAGATTCAGCGACACCCTTCCATGAAAAATCATCAATAAAAATAAGCTGACGACCATTATAGAGAACATTCTTAGGTCTCATTTGTCCAGTCCATCCACATAAAGTAACAGATTTATGCTGAAGCTTTAAGGACTGAACAACATCACGCAAAGCTTGTAAATCCTTTCGATTGATACTTGCATTAAATAAAACACCAATTCTCTTTGCCTTTAGCCATCCATACCATGGAATATTAGCAACTGAAAGATTTCTAGCATTCCTCCATCGTCTTTCCCGAAAAGGTTTACTTAATGTGTAGAGCCAATCCATATCCTAAATTCATTTTCTGTTAAGAGCTCTATTTCAAAGATAATAGCCTTCTTAAGTTTACTGGGCCCAACACCCTTTCCTGTTATTAAATAATCTGTTTTTGGGCTAACTGAACTTAATATTTTTCCTCCATTTTGCTCAATGGCAGTTTTTATTCCATCCCTAGTATAGAAATCAAAAACACCGGAAACAACAAATGTTTTTCCGCTCAAGTTGTTACTTTCTGAATCTTCTTTTTTTTGATAAAAATTCAACCCTAAATCTTTTAATTTTTGTATTTCACTAAGAGCTGACTCATCGGAGAAATATGCATGCATCGATTTTGCAATCATTGGGCCGATGGTCTCAATCTCAAGTAATTCTTCTTCAGAAGAATTAATAATTGCATCGATATCCTCAAAGTGCCTTGCTATTTTTTTTGCAACGGTAGCTCCCACATGACGAATTCCTAGAGAGAATAAAACACGTTCGAATGAAACCGATTTACTCTCCTTCATTCCAGCAATAACATTTTGAATTGATTTATCCTTAAACTTTTTCAAGCTCTGCCAACCAACTACCTGAAGATTATATAATTGAGAAGGCTTAAAGACCAAACCTAACTCAACTAACTGGTCAATGGTTTCCGAACCGATACCATCAATATTCATGGCTTTTCTATGAATAAAATGCTCTAATCTCCCCTTTATTTGGGTCTTACAACGCTCTGTGTTTTGACAATAATGCTGAGCATCTCCGGCTCTTCTAGTTAACAGTTCTGCGCAATCAGGACAATGTGAAATGAATTTTATTTGTATTGCATCACTTTGTCTTTTTGAAAAGTCAACACTTATTATTTTCGGAATGATTTCTCCACCTTTCTCTATGTATACTGAATCTCCAATATGAAGATCCAATTTAGATATTTGATCTGCATTATGTATTGATGCGCGCCGAACAACTGTTCCTGAAATCCATATTGGGTCTAATATGGCAACAGGAGTTATGGCTCCTGTTCTTCCAATTTGATATTTAACATCACGAAGAATAGTAAGCACCATTTCAGAATCAAACTTGTAAGCAATTGCCCAGCGTGGTGATTTTGCAGAAAAACCAAGTTTTTCCTGTAAACCGATATCATTTATCTTAATTACAGCACCGTCAATACCAAATGGCAAATCATGTCTTTGCTTATCCCATAAAGCCAAGTAATCAAGAATATCATCAATTGAATAGCATAACTTTGCCCATCCAGTTTCTTTGTTAGGCAATGGAAAACCCCAACTTTGGATACAACTAAGGCTATCTGAATGCGTCTTAAAATCAAGATGTTCTGAATATACTGAATACATTAAGGCACTTAAGTTTCTCCTTGAAACTTCTGCAGAATCTTGAAGCTTCAAACTTCCACTGGCAGCATTACGCGGATTTGCAAATTTATTTTGCCCGCTTAAAAGTCTTTGCTCATTAAGTTTCTCGAATGATGAGAATGTAAAATATACCTCACCCCGAACCTCTAATTCATTTGGCGCAGAGGAAGGAAGTGTTAGCGGTATGTTTTTTATCGTACGAACATTGACAGATACATCATCACCATTCAGCCCATCACCCCTAGTGACTGCTCTTACCAACTTTCTATCTTCATAGCATAGGGAAATTGCAACACCATCATATTTTAATTCTACGGACCAATCTATTTTCTGACCTGCAGCCATCTCGCTACGATGAATAAAAGAAGTTATATCATTTTTATTGTAGGAATTACTTAAGCTAAGCATTGGTCGTTTATGAAGGCATGTATTAAATGACTTTATTACTTGACCACCAACTTTTTGAGTAGGACTATTAGGATCGAACACTTCAGGAAAAATATTCTCCAACTCTTTTAGCTCTAAAAGCAGTTTATCAAATTCAAAGTCAGATATAATAGTTTCATCCAAAACATAATAACGGAAATTATGATCATGTAAACTTTCACGCAACCCTTGTATCCTCTCTAAGCTCATGTGTTCAAATTTAGGAGAGAATTAAAGACGAATTGCTTTAATAAAACGCGATTTACCACAATCATCATTAATTATTTTTATATCATGCCATTTTTTCTGAGCCAATAAATAATCTCTAACTTTTAAACAGTACAAAAAATGGGTCTCTAAAAACAACAGACCTCCAGATTTTAATGCATGACTGGCCCAAATGTCAATTTTTTGATAAAAAATAATTGGATTTCTGTCTGGAACAGATAAGGCAAGTTTAGGTTCATAGACTAAAGATTCATCTAAAGGTTCAGAATTTGGTATATAAGGAGGGTTAGAAACCCAAATATCATCTTGCCCAGAGACAAGCCAGTCAGGAATTGGATCTAAAATATTTGAGTTGAGCCAATTAACTTCTACATTGTGAAAACATGCATTCTCTTTAGCCAAGTCAATTGCATTTGAACTTATATCGAAACCAGTAACGCTTGCACTAGGGTGCTTAAACTTTGTAGCTATAGCTATGCAACCTGAACCAGTACAGGCATCTACAACCCGAAACGAGGGCTTGATGTCATCCAAAACAAGCGACAACAATTCTTCAGTTTCCGGTCTTGGAATTAAGGCGCGATTATCAATTTTCCAAATCATTCCAAACCAAAATGTTTCAGCCAAAACATAAGCAATAGGTTTAGATGATTTTAGCTCCTGTAAATCTTTCTGGAAGGTTAATTTCTCATCGACAGAAAGATTAATATGAAAACGAAGTTCCCACTTTACCCTACCTGCGTGCCTAACACGTAACCACTCAGACCAAATAGCTCTTGACTCTGAGAGGCTACCGTGGACTTCGTACATAGAATTCAGAAATTCAGCTTGAGCTTTAGCGCATTCCATAGAACGAAGGTAGGATGTACATTTGCTAAATGGACGATTATATTGCAATTCAACGTTGCATTTTACTTGCTAAAAGTTCTGGCGGATGGGTTCATCCGAATCCAAAAGTTGGATGCATAATTGTACACAATCATAAAGTAATTGGAGAAGGGCGTCATCAGAAATCAGGAGGTCATCATGCAGAAGTAATGGCATTAAGTTCTGTAGAAGAAAAAGATAAAAATCTGATCAAATATTCAACTCTATATGTTAATCTTGAACCATGCTGTCATTTTGGGAAAACACCTCCGTGTACCGATCTTATAATATCAAATGGGATAAAAAATGTAGTAATCGGTGTGAGCGACCCAAACCCAAAAGTTTCTGGGAAAGGAATTAAATGTCTTAAAAAAGCAGGAGTGAATGTCAAAGTAGGCATCTATGAGATTGAATGTATAGAATTAAACAAACGTTTTTTTCACTCAATTCAAAAAGGCCTTCCATACGTCGTAATAAAATGGGCTGAGTCATCAGATGGCTATATTGATAAATCTAGAAACTCTTTAAATTCAAAACCGATAAAAATAAGTTCACCGTCAATGCAGCCGATAGTGCACTCATGGCGAAGTAAGGAGCAAGCAATTTTGATTGGCATTAAAACGTTCCTAACAGATAGACCTATATTAAATGTGCGATTATCATCAGGACCAGATCCAATAAAGATTATTTGGATTTCAAAGCTCATTAAAAAAAATAAACTAGATTTAGAGAACGCGTTTAAAGAAGGTTGGATAATATGGGGGCCCAACGCTCATGAATCAGCAAATGATGCTCTTTTGCGTCATTTAAAAGAAAGTGGTTTGAGAAGCATTCTAGTCGAAGGTGGAGCTGAGACAATTAAATACTTTTTCAAAGCATCCATTTGGAATGAATGTCGAATTATAAAAAATGAAAAAAAATTAGGTAATGGCGTTGCAGCTCCCTTGATACCGGAAAGTCACTCACCTCGAAAAGTCTACTCTATTGATAAAAATAAAGTTTCAATTTATTTCAACCCAAAATGAGAATTCCAATCAGAAGATCTTTTTTTTTAGTAATTATCTTTTTCATTAACCCATTTATTGAAATTAATGGACAATCATTGCCAGTAACTTTTTCATGGATCAAAAGCCCTTTAGTTAGTAAGAACACAAATGATTGGAAAAGCTGGCTAAATAAAAAATCAAATGTTACTTCTCCATTTAATTGGAAAGAAATTAACAAAAAAAATTCCTTAGGAGGTACTCATTTGAGATTTCAGTTGTATTTACACAAACTTCCTGTTACAGGTGCTGAAGCGATCGTTTTTATTAAAAAAAATGGAAAAGGTCTTGCAGCATCCTATACTGCTCAACCGGAAATCAAAACTGACTACCCACCGAAAGAAGCTACTTGTTGGCTTTTTCAAAATAATTCATTGATTCCATGCCTTGTTAGAGATAAAAAAACAAAAACATTATCTGGTCCATCATGGATTCGATATTGGGAGAACATAGAGGGAGAAACGTTATACGATCAAAACATGATTGTTTATTACTCGGACTCAA
>MDTF01016731.1_pt1 | contig 11897 bp, 11 predicted proteins | sample 811191 | NCBI WGS metagenome assembly MDTF01 (sample SAMN05326649, study PRJNA326480) | marine metagenome | isolation source: seawater | place: Southern Ocean | collected 2011
AATATTTGATCTCTCGAGCGTTTTCTTAGCATGATAATAGCTATGCTCTTTAAAGTGGAATATATTTCCTGCTGCAACTGCCGATGGGTTAGCCTCTTTAAAGCATTCAACGAAATCATCATAATCACCAGCACCACCCAGAGCAATTACTGGAACACTTGACTGTTTTACAATATTTTTGACCATATCTATATTGAATCCTGAAGATTTTCCATCTCTCGAGATATCATTTAATAAAATTTCACCTATGCCTTCACTCTCTATTTTGAGACACCAATCCTGAACGGTATATTTTGATCTAATTTTACCATGACTAAAAAAAACACTCTCTTGATTATAATCGACACATGCAACTAGGGCCTGGGCACCAAATATTTTTGACGCAGTCTTTAAAAGTTCTTCATCAGAAAACATACCTGTATTTAAAATAACTTTATCTGCACCCATTTGAAGAAGGTTCTTTATATCATCAATTGTTCTGATACCACCACCAAAAGCAAGTGGTACAGAAATATTTTTTGAAATTTCACTTAGAAGTTCCAGATTGTTATTGGAGAATACAACTTTATGGTCATTTCTTCTAACTTGAAAGTCATTTGAATGAGAAATATCAATATAGATTATTTCATCTACTGCCCAATCACTAAACCTCTTAACTTCACTTATTGGATTTCCAATAATTTGGTGTATTCTGAAATCCTCACTTCTGATTATCATGCCATCTTTCAAAAAAATACAAGGTATAAGTCTTTTTCTCATAAGCTAATGAAAGTATTTAGAATTTTTAACCCATTTTTATGACTTTTTTCGGGATGAAACTGACAACCATAAATATTTTTCAGTTTAATAGCAGAAGCTATCTCATTATCTGAATGAATGGAAATGATACTAGAGTCTTTGGGCTTAGCATAGAAACTATGAATATAATAAAAATCAATAAGCTCTCCCTTCGATAGGCCTAAAAAGTCAAAATTCACATTGCTTTGGCCCCATCCTATTCTTGGGATTTTATATTTTTCACTTTTTGGCAATTGAACTATTTTGCCACTTATAAGGCCCAAACCTTTACTTTCATGATTATCTTCTTCACTAGAATCAAAAAGCATTTGCATTCCTAGACAAATACCCAAAAATTGCTTATTTTCAAACTGAATTTCATTTTTCAAAAAATCAAACAAATTGAGCTCTTTTAATCTATTAATACCACTGGAGAAAGAGCCTACACCCGGTAGGATTATCTTATCACATTTAAATAATTCCTCTGATTTATCAGTTACAAAATAATCTGCCTCTAGAGAGTTAAGAGCATTAATGACTGATTGAAGGTTTGAGTTTCCAAGATTAATGACTGCTATCAATTTGTTTTCACCTTTAAAAGTTTAAGCCTTTAAACATTTTAGATTTAACTGGACTTCCTTTTTTGACATCAGAAATTATTATTTTGCCAACAATTTCATCTAAATATTTTGGAGGTAAGCCATACCCTGGACGAATTGATTTTACATGTTCATTAGTAATTATTTCTCCTGCATTAATATCTTTGACAAAGAATAAAGAGCGACGAAATTTAATATTATTTTGTTCACTTGATTTAATTCCATAATTTACATTACCCATTGACCTCCATGCTTTCTTAGTATCTCTACATAAACCTAATAAATCTTTCGACTCCAGTGAAAAAGAATCATCAGGGCCACCAGCTTTGCGATCGAGAGTCACATGTTTTTCAATAATAGATGAGCCTAAACCAATACTAGTAATGGCAGAAGTATTTTCAATTGTATGGTCAGATAAGCCTATAACTAATCCAAATTTTTTCTGCATATCTTTTATTGTTGATAAATTGTAATCTTCCAATGGCGCTGGATAGCCACTTACACAGTGCAATAAAGCTAATTCTTTACATCCTCCATCACGTGCAGTTACTACGGCCTCCTCAATTTCATCAAAATTTGCTAATCCTGTTGAAATAAGCATAGGTTTATTAGTTTGCGCAACATACTTAATTAACGGCAAGTCTATAGCTTCAAAAGAAGCTATTTTATATGCAGGGGGGTTAAAATCCTCTAAAAAGTCAACAGCAGTTTTATCAAAAGGAGAGCTAAAAATAGTAATATTAAGTTTTTTTGCATATTCGAATAATGGTTTATGCCACTCCCAAGGCATATATGCAGATTCGTACAATTCATATAAACTTTGCCCCCCCCACAATCCTCCCTCAATCATAAATTCAGGAGTCTTCATATCAATTGTCATTGTATCTGCACGATAAGTTTGGAGTTTGACTGCATCAGCTCCAGTTTCTGAAGCCATTTTTATAATCTTAAATGCATTATCAATACTACCATTATGGTTTGCTGACATTTCTGCAATAATAAAAGGTGGATAGTTAGTTCCAATTTTTTTTCCATTTATATTTATGTGTGGGTTCATTTTATTGCTTATTCTTTTTATGTTGAAGAGGTTTAATTAGGTAGAAGCTTTAAATAGTAGTACAAATCATCATTTTTTATTTCTATAAAACCACAATTTCTAAAGAGCTTAAGACTTTTATCATTATTCTTTTTTATCATTGCAGTCAATAAGAAATTATTCGTTTTTCGATATAACTTTACTGATTGAATTAAAAAATCAGACGACAAATTTTTCCCTCTCATAATTGGATTTAAGTTTATAGAAACTTCAGTTGACTTAGTTAATGGGTTAGCATTAAATCGACAAACACCTACCTTATTATCGGACATAGTTCCGATATAAATAGTTACTGATGGATCATTCAAGATATTTGAGAACCATTCATTATGCTCATCTTCCTCAACAACTTTAGTTGAGGCAAACATTAATTTACTTAATGAATCATTTCTCCATACAAAAATATCTCTTGAGTCCTTATTTGTAGCTTTTCTTATTTTGATATTGGACTGATCTGGATTAAAAAGCTTAATATTGGCATACAGATTATTATTAAGGATTTCTGCATCTTTAAATTCTATTTTATAATCACCAAAATTAATATAGGCATTTGAATAATCTTTTCCATCAACCATTCTTATCCTATCATAAATATTATTAATTGAATATGAGCTAGATAACTCATTATCAGCAATCGATAATCTTTTAAAGAGAAATGGATTACCTACTTGTTCTGCTGGAACTGGATTTTTTTGACATATTGAGATAATTAATTTTTCAATACCGACACTTATTTTTTGAAAAATTTGATCAATGCTTCCACTTAAAGATATTTCTAAAGAATCGTATATTGGCCCAGCATCAATTTCATCAGTTATTTTTAATGCGCAAATTGGCGAATTCTTAAATCCATTGATTATCAAATTTTGAATGGGGCTTCCTCCACGGCCATATGGAAGAGGAGCAGTATGAAATACTACACACTCATACCGTAAATAAATCTCAGGTACTATCTTCCAATTCCAATGAGGGAAAAAAATATATCGAGGATTAATGTCCTCTAATTTTGAAAGGTTAAGATCTTTTTTAGTTGAAATCTCATAGATTGAGAGATTTTTATACTCACTTGATTTTGAATGCTCTTTAAACCAACTCTTAGATGAGGCAACTACATAATTAGTCATCTCAATATTTTTTTAATAATTTCAAAAGCTTCAGCATGATATAGACCAACTTGATTACCCCTATATTTTGCTAGATTTTCAATCCCATCAAGTGATCGTGAATGAGGTGCACTTTTCATTTCCATTGCATATTCATTTAGGGCGGCTAACTTATTTTTCCAAGTATTGGTTATATCAATATAAAGATTTGGATAAAAATTATTTGTAACTGACTTATGACCATAATCAGTTGCTGAGCCTACTTCAAATGTACGAATTTCTTGCCAATTTTCATCTGTCTGCGGACGAAAGGCAGTTAATGTAGCTTGACTAACAACTCTATGATCAATATTTAAATCAGCTGCGCTATGAGTATAGATGATGTCAGGGTTTACCTTAGTTTTAGCCTTTTCAATTAATCTAACAATATCCAATAAAGAAACTGAATCCATGGAATTATCAGGAAATTTACCAGGCTCAAGCCAATCTAATCCAAGGATTTTTCCTGCATTAATGGATGCCTTTTCTCGTAATTTAATGGCTTTTTTATCTTTTTGAAGTCTTGACCCAACACCATCAGTCATTGAGAGTCCATATACTTTATCACCATTCTCTGAATGTCGAGAGATAGTTCCACCCATTCCAATTGTTTCATCATCAGTGTGGGCTACAACAACTAAAATTATTTTTTTAGATTTATTATCACTTGAAATTTTAGTTTTATCTTTCATCTTAATCTCACCTTAGATATAAATTTTTGAGATGATATTATCATAAATCCTATAGGGTTATTTAAATTATTATTCATTCTTTTCTTAACTTCTTAAATGCCTCGAAGTTAAAAAAGAACATGGATCATACTGTATAAATTGATTACATTTTTACTCTCATCTTAGATTTATTCGAAATACAGCCTTTAAAGAGTAAAGTATTTGGATTATGGATAAAGAAAAAAGACAAAAATGAAAATTGTTCTTCATTAAGCACAGAATCTTAATAATTAAATTTTAAAATAATTTATTGAATTTTTTTAAGAACGTTGATTGCTCCTGTTCCATTAGTAATTTTTGAAGATTTATGACCAAGGTCATAAGCCCAGTCAATTGGCTGATCAAATAAATTAGGAAGCTCATCAGCTTTACTTATTAATTTAACTAATTTATTTTCATCTAACATTTTTGCTGTAAGTTCTTGGTTTTGTGCAATAACTAATTGTATTGTTGGCAGTCCCAAGCAGGCTCTCTCTAAAGAAGTAGACCCAGAAGCGCCAATTGCTAAGTCACAGTTTGCCATAATTTCTGCCATATTTAAAGGATCCACCTGAATAGCAAGTTCATATGGAAAAGTATTTGAGATAGCAATCACTTTATCCAAATGAGGTGAAGACCTACCCATTACAACTATAATTTCCAAACTGATGGGTAAATTACATTTTTCTAGGGCTAATAAAACCTTCTCTGTAAAATTATCAGGATCCACTCCACCCATATTAATAAATAACTTTCTAAGACTAAACTCTTGTCTCCTATCTAAACTATACTTCCTCCAATCAGCAAACTCAGGCCTTAGCAAAGAATAATTTGATCCAAGTAGTAATTCACAAAAATCTGGAACAAGACCGTTGTAGTCATTTTTTTTTCGACCAAAAGTTTGATCTAATAACAAATCACATTGATGAATACGATTTGATAAATCATCAATAACCATTAATTTAGAATACTTATACTTTAAAATCTTCTGCCAATCTTGGTCAATACCATAATGATCGACAATTAACCAGTCAATTTTAATGTTCTTTATTAATCTTTCACACTCATCTGCATCTTCTTTTTGAGTAACTCCTAGCCATAATAAATCGGATTCTTTTTTAATAATATTATGCTTTAACTCAAAGACATCAAATCCCTTTACACGAATTTTATCTATTAAATTACCTTCAAATTTACGACATATAAATATTACATTTGAACCACTTTCCTTTAACTTAAGAGCTAAAGTCAAGCATCGCATCACATGTCCACTTCCAATAAATAATGAGGCATCTACTCGAATTACTATATTCACTTTATTAGCTTTTTCTTCTTTAACACTTCATACATAACTTCTGCCCTAGTCCAATCTTCAGGAGTATCGATATCTTGGACTAAATAACGGGGTAATATATAAGGGCTAGATATTTCAGAAAATAATACTAATTCATTTAAAAAAGAACTTGCATTGCCCCAATAAAATTGACCTGCATCTTGATAAGCCTCTTCTAAATCTTGAGATCGCTTATTAAGATTTTCAGGATTAAACATGCATAGTCTTTTATTATCAGTAATCTTTAATGCTCTTTGAATAGGAAAAGAGAAGCTTGTCACACTAAAACAGAACGAAGCCTTAGAAACTTCTAATTGATTGAATGCTTTTTTAATTACATCTGGCTTAATAAAAGGGGCAGTTGCATACAAACAACATACAAATTCAACCGATTGGTTAACATTAATAAATTCAATTGCATGCTTCACAACTGGAAGAGTACCAATATAGTCATCTGAATATTTAGAAGGCCTAATAAAAGGAACCTTTGCACCATACTTTTTTGCAATTTCTGCAATTTCATTATCATCGGTGGAGACAATTATCTCATCAAAGCATTTACTTGCTTTAGCAGCTTCAATTGAATAAGCAATAATTGGCTTCCCATTAAATTCTTTAATATTTTTACGTGGAATTCTTTTACTTCCTCCTCTCGCTGGAATTACACATATATTCATGGAAAAAACCTATTTATTTCAATTAGAGTTTTAATAGTATAGAAATTAACCAACATAATCAATACTCTTAAGGAATAAGGAAGCTTCTGATTCAATCATAAATTGACTATATAGTTTCTTAATTTTAACATTATCACTAAAATTTTTATTTAATGAGTCAAGATTATGTTTCATTAAGAAGCTAAAATTTCCTACATCAAAATTTTTAGCGATGCTACCATTTACACCATTAATAATTATATCTTTAGCAATTCCGACATCAAAAGAAACAATTGGTAATTTATTAACAAAAGCCTCAATCATTATTACAGGGCCTAAATCATCTAAAGAAGGATTAACAAAAAGGTCAGCTGATTGATATACAGCATTCATTTGATGATCTGAAGACAGAGATCCCAAATGAATCCATTCAATATCCATATTATCAAATGTAAAACCATTGGCTTCTCCAAATGTCACAACACACAAATCTAATGATTCTTCTTTACTAAAATTAGTTTTTAATAACTCTTTAAGGATTGCAGCACCCTTTCTTATATCAGTAAAATCTGAACAACCAAATAAAATAATTTTTTTATTTTGTGGTAAATTATGTATTTTCCTAGCATCAAAAGTACTTATAAATCTATATCTATCAGAATGAACTCCAAGAAATACCATTGAAAATTGGTGCTTGGATGACACTATCTGAGAGGATTTAATTCTGTCACTTACAAAACTATTACATGCCATCCAATGGATTGGAATATCTTTATAATTATTAATTTTTTCTTTTAATATTTTTGAACTAATATCATTCCTACTTTGCGTACCTATTTGAGGGCAGTTTTCACAACTTTCTTTCCAACCTAGGCAGTCGTAGTTGAAGTGGCAACCGCCCGTTAAAGGCTCCATATCAAGTGGACGAAAAATAATTTTTTTATTAAAATCATTGTAAATTTTAGAGATATCCTGAGATAAAAGCATACTTTGAACACCATACAAAACAATAACATCATAATCTTTGATGTATTGCTTTATATATTTATATAAAGAATTTTGATAATTAAAGTTAAACAAACTTTTTGGCTTATATATTTTTTGAATTATCTTTTCAGTAATTTTTGACTTTATAAAAAATATAATATTTTGAAGCTGTATCCTACTAAGTAATGGTCTTAAAGTAATTAAATCTAAAATAAAAGAAAATTTATTCTTGCTATAACCAATTTGAAACACATCTAAATTTTGGTTCTTTTTAGTGGCCACAAGAACGCAAGATTTGACGCCAATATTTAATAAAGCAGCATGAAGACGAGTGACAGCAAGACCTGCGCCGTCGTAATCATTATTAGTGATATGAAGTACTTTAAGCATCTTCTTGTTTTATCACATCAAAAAAATACTTTATTATAAAAGCTTGATAGTCATCAACTGCATCATTATCAGCGAAATATTGCATCTCCAATTTTTTAAAATGTTTCTCATTATTATCTAAATTATCTATATCTTTTGATGAAAAATCAGTAGTCACTAAGATCTTGACATTTAGCCAGTCAGCAAAAGGTACCATTTGGAGACTTTTACTTTCGATAAAAGATGGGTCATTAAAAATAATTACTGGTTTCTTACTAATTATTGATTGATATATTCCAGAAGAAGCATGGCCTAAAACTAGTTCAGCATTCTGTATCAATTGATTAGTCTTTCCATATATTATTTCTCTTGAACCATAAAAACTATCACCATAATTGAACTTTCCAGAGCAGGCTATTATTACCTTAACACCCAATTTTTTTTCAACTTCATCAAAAATACGGCACATATTTTGATTAAATTTCTTAATATCATTGGAGGTTGAGTTTTTTGATGTTGCTTCATTAAGACCAGTATTAGGAGAATAACATATAGATTCATCAACATATATACAATACTTTTGGTCAATTAGATTTGGTAATTCCTCCCAATCTACATCATTAGATCTTATGCTAACAAAATTCTTAACTGAAAACATATTGGTTAATTGAGACCTACCTAGGGAGCCAGTGCCTAAAACAAATGCAGGTTTTTGATAATAATTCGTAGACCTATATAAAAACATTTTGAGTTTATATATCAAAATATTATCAATATTACTCTGGATCGAACCTTTCAATCTCCTGATTAAAGATCCATCTTTGATTGAATCAATTATTCTTAATAGCAATGAACGGGTATTAACTTCATAAGAGTGAGTGGTTCTCCATGGCCCAATATAATAACGCAATTTATTTCTCTTAAAACTTCGAAGGAGCCAAAAACCTGACTGCATAAAACCATCCATAAAGCAAAATATAGTATTAGAAGAAACTTCAGTTAATGCTTTCTTTACATCCTTAGTACTACTAAACTTTTTCTCAATTGGAAAATCATTTTTTCCATAATCTCGATGTCCACCAAAATATATAGCCAATGCCTTACTAGAATAATAAATTTTGGACAGATTCCAATATTCAACGTCAATATTTTGAGACAAAAAACCATTAATTAGGAGTTTTTGTGACTGAATCTTTGATAAAGGCGTTCCACCAATAAATATTATTTTATTTTTAATCATTTATTCTTTTGATTAAACACTATAAACCAAGCTTTAATGCTAATTAAACTATCAAGCTCCAACCAATCTTTAATGCTTCCTATTATGAATTTTCTGTTATAAAATTTTCTACACAGCAAATGACTCTATTTTGATCCTCTAAATTCATCCCATACCACAAAGGAAGTCTTACTAACCTATTGCTCTCCGCTGTGGTAAATAAATCTTCACCAGAAAACGTTCCATACTTTAAACCTACAGAGCTAGAGTGAAGAGGCACATAATGAAAAACTGCCATTATTTTGTTTGTTAATAATTTTTTAATAAAATTTGTCCGTTGGTCTATATTTTTTAATTTTAAATAAAACATATGCCCATTATGTTCACAACTCTCTGGGACAACTGGAAGCTCTATTTCTTGCTTTTCATTAAATTTAAAGCTATCATAATAAGTATTCCAGAGAGACAATCGTTTTTCCTGAATATTATCAGCTTGTCCTAATTGCCCCCATAAATATGCTGCCTGTAATTCTGACATTAAATAGCTACTTCCAACATCTACCCAAGAATATTTATCAATCTGTCCACGGAGAAACTGTGCACGATTAGTCCCTTTTTCCCTTATAATTTCAGCTCTCTCTATAAATTTATCTTCATTAATGATGAGCAAACCACCTTCGCCACCACTAGTGTAATTTTTAGTTTCATGAAAACTAAATGTTCCTAAATGCCCTATTGTGCCGAGTAATTTATTTTTAAACTTACTCATCATTCCCTGTGCAGCATCTTCAATAACAAATAGATTGTAAATATTTGCAATACCCATAATTACATCCATTTCACATCCAATCCCTGCATAATGGACTGGAACTATTGCTTTTGTTCTACTCGTAATTGCATCCTCAATAAGTGTTTCATCAATATTCATGGTATCAGGTCGAATATCAACAAAAACTATCTTTGCACCTCTTAATACAAAAGGATTAGCTGAACTTACAAAAGTATAGCTAGGCATAATAATTTCATCGCCCAGCTTAATATCTATCAAAATAGCAGCCATTTCAAGAGCAGCAGTGCAAGAGGGGGTGAGCAATGCTCTTTTACAGCCTAATTTTTTTTCAAACCAAGCTTGGCATTTCTCTCCAAATGGACCATTTCCAGAAATCTTATCACTGCTTATTGCTTCAGAGACATATCTTAGCTCTTTGCCAGTATATGATGGCTTATTAAATAATAATAATTCTTTATTCAAGAGTGTCTCCAATTTTTTTTATAACCTCTAAAGGCTTTATAATGTTCTTGCCATCAGCTGAAACTGAAATCATTTTTTTCAGCCATAACCACTTAAAATTTAATTATTACACAGTAAATCCAGAGTTTAGAAATTTTAGTAATACCTATTACTTTAATTGTTATGAAGGGCCAGTTAAGTTTACCAATAATTGTGAAATTGTTTTGGCAATATATATAGCTGAATCATCTTCTAAACCATAAAAGATAGGTATGCTCAAAGATTCTCTATAATATTTTTCAGTTTCAGGATATTCTTCAATTTTGAAACCTCGAGAAGCGTAATAAGGGTGCATTGGAATTGGAACATAATGGACTTGTGTACCGATACCACTATCAAGCAAGGATTTCATAAATTTAGCGCGACTAATGCCAATTTTTTTATAGTTTATACGAATTACATATAGGTGGTTTGCACTTATACTTCTTAAATCTTTATGTGGCAGCTCAATGAGTGTATTTGTTTTAAAAAAGTCATCATAAATTTTTGAAATCTCTCTTCTCCTTTTCATAAAAATTTTGAGTTTTTTCAATTGCGAAGAAGCTAAGGCACATTGAATATCTGTTATTCTATAATTAAAGCCTAATTCTTGCATCTCATAATACCAAGGATTTAGCTTGCCATCATCTATAGCTTCTTTAGTATTAACTAACTCATCATTTAATACACTAATTCCAGGAAAATCAAAATTTCCCTTACAAATTCCATGGCTACGTAAATTTTTTACCGCTTTATATAAGCTTTTATTATTTGTTGTTATAATGCCGCCTTCTCCAGCTGTAACTCCTTTAACTGGATGCAAAGAAAAAATAGTCATATCTGAAAACTTACAATTACCAATTTTACCTCCGTCTTCATAACTACCTCCAAGCGCATGAGATGCATCTTCAATAATAATTGCATTATGCTTTTTGGCTATAGAAGAAATTGAATGCATATCACAAGGTAAGCCACAAAAATGAACCGGAATAATTCCGTCAACAGTGTCCAAATCTTTAATACGTGATTCAAGATCATTTGGGCACATATTCAATGAATTGTTGTTTATATCAGTAAAAAAAACCTGCGCACCAACATATTTGACACAGTTTGCACTTGCAACAAAAGAATTTGCTGAAGTAAAAATTTTACTATCTTGATTAAATTTAGAAGCAAGACAGGCCAAGTGCAATGCTGCAGTCGCACTTGATACAGCCAAGGCATACTTTGCACCAACCTCACGTGCTATGCTTTTCTCAAATTCATCAATTTTTGGGCCCTGAGTCAGCCAACCATTTTGAAGAACATCAACCACAGCTTCTATATCTTCATTATCAATATAGTGCTTACCATAGGGAATTACGTTTATATTATTTTTTTTCATTTGCTCTTTTATTAAGTAAATATCTTAAGGTAAAAAAATTATTAAACCTTATAATGAATCATTAGAGGCCATCATTCTAAAATTTTCATTGGCTGCAAGTAACTCGTCGTATGAACCACTATTTACAATGATACCATCTTCTAAAAAGTGGATAACATTACACTCTTTAACTGTTTGTAATCTATGGGCAATAATTATGATTGTTTTATCATGAGATAAATTATTAATCGCATCCATAATGACATTTTCAGTAGACCCATCTAGAGCACTTGTGGCCTCATCAAGGACTAATATATCTGGAGAAAAATATAATGCCCTTGCAATTCCAATACGTTGTTTTTGGCCTCCGCTAAGG
>MDTF01009522.1_pt1 | contig 11892 bp, 13 predicted proteins | sample 811191 | NCBI WGS metagenome assembly MDTF01 (sample SAMN05326649, study PRJNA326480) | marine metagenome | isolation source: seawater | place: Southern Ocean | collected 2011
ACTAATAGTTTTTACTAATGTAAAAAATAAAATTATGAAAAAAATTATTGTTACAGGTGGACTTGGTTTTATTGGAAGCAATTTAATAGAGCTACTATTAAAAAAAAATTATAGCATCATAAATATAGATAAAATCACCTATTCATCTAATTTTTATAACACTCTAGAGTTTATTAAAAACTCAAAGTATAAATTTATAAAATGTGACCTAAATAATAGATCTAAACTTAATAAAATTATTTTTAAATATAAACCAGCTTGTATTTTTAATTTAGCTGCAGAAACACATGTTGATAGATCGATAGATGGACCAGAAAGTTTTATTAAAAGTAATATTTTGGGTGTTTTCAATCTTCTTGAAATTTTTAGAAAATATTCCAAAAAAAATAAAGAAAGCAGATTAATACATATTTCAACAGATGAAGTTTATGGAGATATACTAAAAGGAAGATCTCATGAGGGGTTTCCATATAAACCTAGCTCTCCATATGCTGCAAGTAAAGCTTCTTCTGATCATTTGGTTTCTTCTTATGTTAGAACTTATAAAATTCCTGCAATTGTAACAAATTGTTCAAATAATTATGGTCCTAAACAACATCCAGAAAAACTTATTCCAAAATTAATATATAATATCCTTAATAATAAAAGATTACCTATTTATGGAAAAGGAAAAAATTCTAGAGAATGGATCTATGTAGCAGATCATTGTGAGGCATTATTAAAAGTTTTTCAAAAAGGTAAAATTGGTGAATTTTATAATATTGGTTCTAATAAAAATTTAGATAATCTTGAAATTTGCCAATCTTTATTAAATATTGCTAAAGGAAGAATTAAAGTTGGAAAAAATGTTAGAATTAAATTTGTAAAAGATAGACCTGGCCATGATGTAAGATATGCACTTGATAGCAAAAAAATATTAGTTAAATTAGCTTGGAAAACTAAAATGAATTTTAAAAAAGGATTAGAAAAAACTTTTTTATGGTACTTAAAAAATGAAAAATATTACAAATCTATATCTAAAAAAGATATTATTAAAAGAATTGGAAAAATATAATGATTAAAAAAGCAATAATTCTAGCTGGTGGTAAGGGAACTAGAATGAGTCCACTTACAAAAGCGGTAAATAAACAACTTTTACCAATTTATGATAAACCATTAATTTTTTATCCTTTATCAATTTTGATGTTAGCAAAAATTAAAGATATATTGATTATTGTTAATAAAGGACAGCTTGATCAATATAAGAAAATAATACCTAATGGAAATAACCTTGGGATAAAAATAACCTATAAAGAGCAACCCACACCGAAAGGTTTACCGGATGCATTTATACTGGGTGAGGAATTTATTGGAAAAAGTAATGTAGCTTTAATATTGGGGGATAATTTTTTTTATGCACAAAACCTTTCAACAAATCTTATTAATAGTGCAAAATTAACAAAAGGTGCAAAGGTGCTACTACACAAGGTTGCTAAACCTGAATTATTTGGTGTAGCAAAAATAAATAATGAAAATGAAATTATATCTATTAAAGAGAAGCCCAAAAAATACCTTTCTGATTTAGCTATTACAGGATTATACTTTTTTGATAACAGGGTGGTTGAGTATTCAAAAAAACTTAAACCATCAAAAAGAGGTGAGATTGAGATTGTAGACTTACTAAATAAATATAAAAAAACTAAAAGTTTATATGCCAGCTATTTGGGTAGAGGTGGCGCTTGGTTAGATACTGGATCAATGGATGATTATTACAAAACAAGTGCCTTTGTATCTGCAGTTGAAAATAGACAGGGTTTAAAAATTGCATGTTTAGAAGAAATTGCTTTTAATAATAAATGGATTAATAAAAAGCATATTAAAAAATCAATTAAGTTTTATGGAAACTGTGATTATTCAAAATATTTAAAGAAATTAATCTAAAATAAATGGGTTTAGAAAAGAAATTCTTATTAATTGCTCATTATCATCAAAATGGATTAATAAGAAAAGACCTTTCAAATTTAATTAAAATATCCAAAAATTATTTTGAGGAAATTATTTTAATATCTACAAAATTAAAAAAATCTGAAAAAAAAAAATTACCCACCTCAATCAAAATAATTATTAGACCAAATTATGGTTATGATTTTTATTCATATAAAGTTGGAATTAATTACCTTTTAAAAAAATATAAAAAAGATTTAACAAAAAAATCTATTGTCTGTATGGCTTCAAGTTTATTTTATATTAATCCTAAAAAATTATTAGAAAAGATTAAAAAAAATAAAAATAAAGACAATTATTTTTACTCACTTACTAAATCCTGGGAAATCCAAGAACATTTACAATTAGATATTTTTTTATTTTCAATGAAACTTTTTAGAAATAAACCTTTTTTAAAGTGGTGGAAAAATATTAAAAAATTTAAATCACGAAATATAATTATAAAGAAATACGAACTAGGCCTAACATTGTTCTTAAAAAAAATTTCAATAAACATTGATACGTTATTTAAAGGTAATGTTAATGATTATCCATCTAAAATAAATGAGATAATAATCAGAAAAATTATAAATATTTTTTACAAAAGAGTTAAGGTATATAAAAAGAACCCTACACATTTTTATTGGGAAGAAATTTATAGAAATTTTGGAATCATAAAAATTGATTTAATCAAATCTAATCCCCATGAATTAGATATTATAAAATTAAAAAATTACTTTACTGAAAAACAATTAAAAAATCTTAATCAAGAAGCTAAAAAAAACTAGTTAATTATCTATAAGATTCTGGGTTCAGGTGTGTGAATTATAAATTTTCCACCAGATTTAATAAATTTAATTTCTTTTTTTAAAATTTCTTTTTTAAAATTCCAGGCACCTAAAAATACATAATCTACATCATTGTCAATTGAACCTGAATATTTTCTAATTAATATTTTAGTACCAGGGGTGTATTTTTTTTGTTTGTCTAATGTTGTGTCTAAAAAATAATCTATATATGAGCTGTCAATACCACAATAGTTTAAAACAGTTACTGATTTTGCAGTAGCACCATACCCAATTATCTTTTTATTATTTTTTTTACATTTTTTAAAGATTGAGATCAGTTTCTTTTTTGAATTTTTTACTCTTAATGCAAATTTTTTATAAGTGGATGATAAATTTAATCTATATTTTAACTCTCTTTTTTCTTGAATTAACACAGATTCATGCAACATTTTAACTTGATCAATTTTCTTGATAAAATATCTTAAAGATCCACCATGAATATCTAAATTATCAACTTTATATATTTTTAGATTATATTTTTTTAATAAATTTTTTAAGGCTATATATGAAAATACATAAATATGCTCATTATAGAATTGATCATATGCATTTCCTTTTAAACACTCTAATAAGGAAGGATCCTCTATAATGAGGGTTCCTTTGGAGCTGAGTATTAAATTTATTGCCTTAAAAACATCATCTAAGTTTTTAATATGACTAATTGTGTTTGCTGAATAAATTAAATCTACTTCTCCATGTTTTTTTAAAATTTTTTTTGCTAAATCTTGAGTCCAATAACTTGGATAAGTATTAAATTTTTTATCTTTTGTAATTTTTTCTACATTTGCACAAGGTTCAATGCCTATTGTTTTTTTTTTATTAAAATTTTTTATAAAAGATCCATCATTACTGCCAATTTCTAATATCTTACCTGGTTTAATTCTTTTTTTTATTTCATTTGATAATTTCAGAAACGAATCTTTCATCGTTTTTGACATTGAAGATCGGTATGGATATTCATTATTAAACATTGTCTTACTTGAAAATGTTTTTTCAATAGAAACAAGCTTTGAATTAAGCTCAAATCTAATTTTAAGTTTATACTTTTTTTCTTTCTTACCTAAATCTTTTTTTTTGATATAAAAATTTGCTAAAGGTTGCTCACCAAGATCAAGAAAGTTATAATAATTTTTTTTCATATTTAATCTTTACTAAGATCGTGAAAGATTATTGGCCATTTTAGTGTCTTAGCATTCTTATTAAACCAATATGGTAAAAATCTCTCAGCTAAAAAAGCATAAATTCTTACTTTATTATAACCTTTTAAGTCATGTCCAAATATTTTTTCACACTCATTTAACCATAAAAAAATAGTTCTATAGTATTCTTTAATTAAAACTTTAGATTTAGATATAAACATATTTCCTTGATTATACGATGTATTAAGATTTACATATTCTTTAAAATCATTTTTATTTTCGTTATCGAGTAAATTCATTGCTTTTTCTAATATTCCAGTACCATGAAATAAATCAAATTGAAATTTTATATTTCTTTTATCTTTAAATATAGCTTGTGGATGTTTTAAGAAAGCCATTTTTCCATACTTAAAAACCTTCATCCACTTAACGGAGTCTACGTGCATGTGATCTCCTAAAATTACATCATACTGATTCCATTCATCAGGAATATGATTCAAAACTTTTTCTGAAATAACATTGGAATTTGTATTTGATTTATTCCCCCAAAATCTTCTATAAGCACAAAATCCTATCCAAATATCATCTGCTATATAGTCTATTTTGTTTTTCCAAAGCCAGTAATGAAATGAATATTCACCGTAAAACGGGTTTTTTTCAGAAATATTATCTCCTGTTTTATCAGTAATCCATTCTTCAGAAAATCTATTAGAACCTAGTCCTACGGGGATGTAATTTAGTGACTTAACTTTATTTAAAATTTCATTGTGTAAGCATAAGCAATAAATTTGAGCATTATTCATTTTAATTAAAATAAAATTTAAAAGGTTTATTATTTTTGTCTTTGTCAGAAAGAATAGGTTTTTTTATAGGCCACTTAATTTTTAAATCTAAATCATCCCAAGATATTCCTGCTTCACTTTTTCTATTTCTATAATTTGTACATCCATAAACAATTATATTTTCTTTATTAAGTCCAAGAAACCCATGAGCAAACCCTTCAGGTATAAATATAGATCTGTTATTTTTATCACTTAGATATGTTGAAAAATATTTTCCAAATGTTTTTGATTTTTTCCTACAATCAACAACAACATCAAATATCTTACCTTTGATTACTGACAAATATTTTCCTTGTGATTTTATTTTTTGAAAATGGAGTCCTCTTACAACATTTTTTTTTGATGTAGAGGAAACATAAAAAATTATTTTTTTTTTAGTCTTGTTTTCTAAAAATAATTCTCTGAAGTAACCTCGACTATCATCAAATCTACTTGACTCAAATAAATATAAATCTTTGAATTTAGTTTTAATTTTTTTCATCTTAATCAATTAATTTTTTTAATATGATTGTGCATGGGTACCCCAGTCGGTATTTTTTTTTAAAATTATTTTGTGGGTATTCACTGTATTCATTTAACATTTTATTTAGAAATTTTGTTTTATATATAACTTTATAATCTTTTAATTCATTTATGAGTTCTCTAATATTATAAAATCTATAGGGAATTCTTATATCATAAAATTTTTGAGTCGTGTCATATGTAGGTATCTCACCTGCGGTTAAATTATTAAAAATTAATATATTGGTTTTACTTTTTGATATTTTTTTTAAAAAATCTTTCCAATCAACAACATACTGAAATGAATCACTTATATGAATATAATCATATTTAATTTTAAAATTAATATTAGTATTAAAATTAATCTTAAAATTTTTTGGTAATTTAATTTTTTTAAGTAATTTTTTATATAATGATATTAAACTTCTAGTTTCAACGATAAAAAACTCGATAGTAGAATCATTTTTACTGTCAAAAATTATCTTAAGAGGCATTTCCAAAGATCCAGATCCGAAATCTAAGATCTTTATTTTTTTTTTTTGATTTAATAAAAGTAAAGGTAAAGGTGATTCAGCACAAAAGGTATTAAGTTTAATTTCTTTTTTAGATTTTATTGATTTTAGGTTAATCTTAATTCTTTTTTCTATTTTATTTATCCATATTTTATTGTTCCACAAATTTTCTTTTAATTTTGGGTATTTTTTAAGTGTTTTCCAAATATACATGAGATTAATTAGTTTTTTATAAGAGATTAAATGATAAATAAATAAAAATGTACAATGTTTCTTCTATTAAAAATAAAAACTTATGGAAAAGTCTGCTTAAGCAAGAATCTCTCCCTAATTATTTCACAGAAATAATTGATATAGATTTTAGTGGCTTTAAGACCAAAATGGAAGCTCAAGATTTAAATTTCCAGTCCAACTTAATTCGTAAAATGTTTGAAGGTGCAATTATTCAAATCACAGATGTTTTGGATGATGATCTAATTAATTCTATTATTAATTCATCTTTAACTTTATCTAAAAAAAATATATCTAAAAAAACATTATGTGTTGAGGGTTGTCAAAACTACTTTTACTTACAAACAGAAGATTTAAGTAGAAATGGTGGTTATAAAACACTGGATAGATCTTACTATTTTTTTCCATGGAATTTAGATCAAAATAATTTATTTGATAAGATTAATGACTACTGGAGATATATTAAAGTCTTAGGTGGATTAAATTTTGATGAATATGAAAATAATACCCCTAAAGATGAGGTTATTAACAGGATGCATATTATTCAATACATGAAAGGTGGAGGTACAATTTCCCCTCACAAAGACCCTATTGTTTATCAAAAAATTCAGCTTGGTAGTGTTTTAAATGAATTGGGAAAAGATTTTAATTATGGTGGTTTTTCTGTTTTTAATAAAAAAAAAGAAAAAATATTTATTGAACCAAAATTAAAAAAAGGAAGCTTAGTATGTTTTATGCCTAGTTTATATCATACAGTGGACCCTGTGGATCCTAATAATGAAATTGATTTATCTAAATCTGATGGAAGATGGTACCTTTCACTAACATGTGTTGGATCAGATCATTTAAAAGATAGAAAAAAAACAACTCCTATCAATTTCTAGATTAATGAAAATTTATAAAACAAAATTTAAGGGTTTGTTAATCATAAAATCAAAACAATTTAAAGATTCTAGGGGCCTTTTTAGAGAATTATTAAAAGAATCTCTTTTAAAGAAAAAATTTTTGTTTAATGTTGTTTCTTGCTCCAAAAAAAATGTAATTAGAGGCCTGCATTATCAGGCAAACAACCCTCAAGGAAAATTTATAAGTGTAGTAAAGGGGAAAATATTTGATGTAGCTGTAGATTTAAGAAAAAATTCAAAAACTTATGGAAAACATCTGAAGGTTATACTGAGTGATAAAAATGGAACATCAATTTATATTCCTGAAGGTTTTGCTCATGGATTTGCTTCTATGGATAAAGAAAATATAGTAGTTTATAATTGCACAAACTATAGAGATAAAGATAATGAAAAAGGTATTATTTGGAATGATCCAAGCTTAAAGATTAAATGGCCTATAAAAAAACCTATAATTTCTAAAAAAGATTTATCAAATTCTTATTTTGAAAGTATTAAATAAATGAAAAAAATTAGAATAAAAACCTACAAAAAAACAAGCGGTACACTAATTCCTTTTTCATTCAACAAAGATATCCCTTTTAAAACTAAAAGAGTTTTTGTAATTTGTGGTAAAAAAGGCTTTGTTAGAGCCAAACATGCTCATTTAAAATGCTCACAATATATTGTACCCGTAACTGGTAAAATAGAACTGGAATGTGAGGATATTTATAAAAAAACAAAAATTACACTTAATCCAAAAAATAAAGAAGGATATCTATTAAAACCAATAACTTGGTGTAAAATTAAATTTTTAACAAATAACAGCGTTATAATGGTTTTTTGTGATAAGGAATATGCTTATTCCGATTATATAAATAGATACAATGATTTTTTAAAGTATAAAAGATAAATATATGAATCTCATTATTACAGGTGCGTGCGGACACATAGGATCATACGTAGCAGAAAATATTTATAAAATTAAAAAAATAAAAAGTACAATCTTGTTAGATAATCTAAAATCTAATAGATTTTGTTCAATATTTGATCTTAATAAAAAAAATAATTTGAAATTTTACATAAAAGATTTGAATGATAAAAATTCACTCAGTACATTTAAAAATATAGACTATATTATTCATTGTGCTTCAATGACAAATGCAGAAAAAAGTTTTGGAAAAGAAAAAGAAATGTATCGAAATAACATTAACTGTTTAAGAACGGTTATAAATTATTGTAAAAAGAATAAAGTAAAATTGATACATTTATCATCTACAAGTGTTTATGGAAAACAAGCTGAAATAGTAGATGAAACATGTGAAAAAAAATATCTTAAACCTCAATCACCTTATGCAGATATAAAACTTATAGAAGAAAGAATGCTTAAAAAAGAAAGTAAAAATTTAAAATATGTTACTTTTAGATTTGGAACTATTGCTGGGGTGTCAAAAGGAATAAGATTTCATACAGCTGTTAATAAATTTTGTTTTAACGCAGCCCTTGGTCTAAAAATTGAAGTATATAAAACAGCATTAAATCAATATAGACCTTATCTTTCAGTAAGGGATGCATTTAAAGTTTTTAAATTTTGTATAGAGAAAGATTTTTTTAATAATGATATTTATAACGCTCTATCAGGTAATTACACAGTTAATGATATTATTAGAAAAATTAAAAAAATAAAAAAAAATATAAAAATTTCTTTAGTAAAGACTAAAATTATGAATCAATTATCTTATCATGTTGATGATAGCAAAGTTAGAAAAGAGGGTCTTAATCTTAATGGTAAAATAGATGATGATATAAAAAATACACTAAAACTATTTAATTATCTTAAATCATGAAATGTAAAATAACTAATAAACAAATTACTCCCTTTATGAGCTTTGGTAACATGCCTATAGCGAATGGTTTTTTGAAAAAAGAAGATTTTAATAAAGAGTTCTTTTTTGAAATGGAAGTTGGGTTTTCTGAGGATTTATCTTTATTCCAACTTAATGATCATCCAAAGCCAGAATCAATGTTTAATGAAAACTACCCTTTTTATACAGGTAGTTCAGAATATATGAAGAGTCATTTTAAAGAGTTTTCAAACTACGTTAAAAATGAGCACATGGGCTCAAATTCTAAAATAATTGAAATTGGTTCTAATGATGGAACTTTACTTAAAAATTTTATTAAAAATAAGGATAATATTCTGGGTATAGAGCCCTCAAAAAATGTAGCTCTAAAATCTATTGCCGAAGGTGTTCCAACTCTTAATGAATTCTTTAGTTTTGAAAATGTATCAAAACTAAAAAAATTTTTAGGTAATACAGATTTAATATTTTCTTCAAATTGTATATGTCATATTCCAGACTTGGATAATTTGATTAAAGGGGTTGATCTATTATTAAGTAAAAATGGAACATTTATATTTGAAGAGCCTTATTTAGGATCGATGTTTAACAAAACTTCATATGATCAAATTTATGATGAACATATTTATATGTTTTCTGTATCCTCAATAAAAAAAATATTTAATTTATATGATTTTGAGCTTGTAAATGCTTTACCACAGGTAACACACGGTGGTTCTATGAGGTATGTTATTAAAAGAAAAAATAATTCATCGATTTCAAATGAATTAAATTTACTTTTGGAAAGTGAAAAAAAAGATAAAATCGATACATTGGAAGCATGTTTAAACTTTAAAAAGAATTGTGAAAATTCAAAAGAAAGAATAATAAATAAGATTAACAAAATTAAACAAGAAGGAAAAAAAATTTGTGGTTATGCAGCTACATCTAAAAGCACAACTATTCTAAATTATTGCAAAATAGATAGTTCATTTATAGATTATATATGTGATACCACGCCAGAGAAGATAGGTAAATTTAGTCCAGGAATGCATATACCCATAGTGAATATGGAGCATTTTCAAAAAAATCAACCTGATTCAATTTATTTATTTGGATGGAATCACAAAGATGAAATTTTAAATAAAGAAAAAAATTTTAATGGTGAATGGTTCTCACATGTCGAATTATAAAAAAAGAATAATCTTTACAGGAGGAACTGGACGGTTTGGACAAGTTTTAAAAAAAGCTGCAAGTTCATTAGAGCTCAATTTTATTTTTCCAACTAGCAAAGTTCTTAATATTTTAAAGATAGAGTCGATTAGAAGTTATTTGAAATTAAAAAAACCTCAGTACCTTATTCATGCAGCTGGTTTATCACGTCCAATGGATATGCATGACAAAGATATATCTAAAAGTATTGATTTAAATATTATTGGTACATCAAATATTACCAAAGTATGCTCTGAACTTAATATTAAATTAATTTTTTTTTCAACTTCATATGTTTATCCAGGAGAAATTGGAAATTACAAAGAAGATAGTCCATTAAAGCCTATCAATAATTATGGTTTGTCAAAAATGGGTGGAGAGGCTGCTGTTCAAATGTACAAAAACTCACTTATCTTAAGGCTTTCTATGACAGAGAATCCATTCATTCATAAAAATGCTTTTACTGATTTTATTACTAATTTTATTTATCACGATGATGTAGTTAAAATTTTAATTAAAATTTTAGATAAAAAAGGAATACTAAATATTGGTGGAAAATCACAAAGTGTATATGATTTTGCAAAATCTAAAAAAATTAAAGTTAAAAAAATACTTGCTAAAAAAATGTTAGGCAAAAATGCAAAGTTAAATGTTAGTATGAATTTAAATAAGTTAAAAAAATTACTAAATGATTAAATCTTGGTCTTATACCAATGAGTATAAATCTTTAAGAAAAAATATTCTTAAAACTATTGATACGACACTAAAATCTGGAAATATTTTTTTTGGTAATCAATTAAAAAAATTTGAAAAAAATTTTAATAAATTAAATAATAATAAATTTGGAGTTGCCGTTGGTAGCGGTACTGATGCAATTCTTATTTCTTTAATGGCGCTAGATATAGGTGCTGGTGATGAGGTTTTAACAGTTTCAAATACCGCAATTCCAACAGTTTCTGCAATTACAAGTGTTGGCGCTATAGCAAAATTTATTGATATCAAAAATGACTATTTGATGGATGAGAATTTAATCGAAAAAAATATTACAAAAAAAACTAAAGCAATAATTCCTGTTCACCTTTATGGTCAAGCTTGTAATATGGATACAATTTGTTACATAGCTAAAAAATATAACCTAAAAGTTATTGAGGACTGTGCTCAAGCACAAGGTGCTAAATTCAAAAATAGAAATGTTGGTACATTTGGTGATGCTGGTTGTTTTTCATTCTACCCAACTAAGATACTTGGGGCATATGGAGACGGCGGTTTCATAAGTATCAAAAGTAAATCTTTATTTGAAAGAGTTAGAGCTATAAGATTTTATGGAATTGATGAAATAAATAAAAAAAATAAATTTTATAAAAAATATTATGCTAACTATCACGGTATTAATTCTCGAATTGATGAAATTCAATGTTCAATACTAAATTTAAAAATTAAAAAGGTTAATTCTTATATAAAAAAAAGAGTACAGTTAGCAAATTTTTATAGGAAACAATTAAAAGATACGGATTTAAAAGCTCCAACTCAGAATAGAAATTGTAAACATGTGTATCATTTGTTTGTAGTATACCACCCTAAACGTGATTTAATTTTGACAGAATTAAGAAAAAAAAATATTAATCTGATAATTAACTACCCATACCCCATTCATAGGATGAAGGGCTATTTGAATAAATCAAGTATGAATAAAAAATTACTTAAGACAGAGCATTTTACAAAGGGGATTTTTTCACTTCCAACTTATCCAGATATTAGTGAAAAAAAATTAATCAAATTTATAAAAATACTTAAAGATATACTTAAAAAAATAGCTTAATATTTAATTGAATGGTAGCGGGAAGTGGAATCGAACCACTGACCTCAGGCTTATGAGTCCTGCGCTCTAACCGACTGAGCTACCCCGCCACTTAATTATCGTTG
>MDTF01004921.1_pt1 | contig 11890 bp, 10 predicted proteins | sample 811191 | NCBI WGS metagenome assembly MDTF01 (sample SAMN05326649, study PRJNA326480) | marine metagenome | isolation source: seawater | place: Southern Ocean | collected 2011
GATGGTATTGATGAATATATTGAAGGGCGCGCAGAAAGAATAGAATATGATGGACATATGGACAAGGTTCATTTGTATAGTAAAGCGTCGGTTCAAAGGGGGAATGATACAGTTTTTGGTGACTATATAATGTACGACACAAATGCTGAATTTGCTCAGGCATTATCTGGAAGTACTAAGGATGAAAATGGTAATACTGTAAAGAAAGGTAGAACGAGAGTAATCATTAAACCAAAAAAAGAAAATTAAATAGCATGTCAGAATTAATTATTCAAAATATAAAAAAAACTTACAAAAAAAATTCTGTGGTTAAAGACATTTCACTTAGAATTTCAAGTGGTGAAGTTGTTGGCTTATTAGGCCCAAATGGAGCTGGGAAAACAACATCTTTCTATATGATTGTTGGCTTAATACCCTCAGAGCACGGAACAATTAAAATTGATAATTATGATTTAACAAAAATGCCTATACATAATAGAGCGAAACTTGGAATTTCATATCTTCCTCAAGAGCCCTCTATTTTTCGAAAAATGACTGTCTCTGAAAATATATTATCAATATTAGAATTAAATAAAAATCCAAAAAAGAAAAATATTGAGAGGCTAGAAGTTCTCTTAAGTGAGTTAAGCATAAACCATATAAAAAATAATACCGCTATCAGTCTGTCAGGTGGTGAGAGAAGGCGAGTTGAAATTGCAAGGTGTCTTGCAACTAATCCAAAATTTATATTACTTGATGAGCCTTTTGCAGGAATTGACCCTATTGCTGTTATTGATATACAAAAAATTATTAAGCAGTTAGCGTCGATGGACATTGGAGTTCTAATAACTGACCATAATGTTAGAGAAACCTTAGGGATTTGTGACAGGGCTTATATTGTTAACCAAGGGAAAATTTTTGCATCAGGAAAACCAGAAGAAATCGTAATAGATCAAAATGTCAAAGACATATACCTCGGTAAGGACTTTATTTTATAAAATATGAAGTTAAGCTTCAATCTTAAACTTTCTCAGTCACTAAGGCTAACGCCTCTTTTACAACAATCAATTAAGCTACTTCAAGCATCGCAATCAGAGTTAAATCAATTAATAGACGATTATATAAACGACAATATGTTTCTAGATTTAGAAGCGCCTCTAGCGAAAATTAATGTAAGCCAAACAAGTATTAATGCCTTAAAAGAAACATCATTCAAGAATGACTATTCTTATGAATTGTTTAATACTGAAATTAAAAATCAAACATTAAAAGAATATTTGATTGAAAATTTAAGTATTTTTTCATTTTCAGACAGGGATCAAATCATCTTACTTATTTTAATTGACTCAATTAATGACGATGGTTATTTGATTGAACCATTAGAGAAAATTATAACCACCGTTCCTTTTGAACCTAGAGTTAAAATTGAAGAATTAGAAAATATTTTAAAGCATATACAAAACTCTTCCTCTCCTGGAATTGGTGCAAGAAATTTATCAGAATGCTTATTATTACAACTGAAAATAGTTCAGGGAGATGATGAATATATTAAGCTTGCAACAAAAATTTCTACTGAATTCTTAAACCTACTTGGAAACAAAAACTATATCTTGCTTAAAAGTAAATTAAACTGTGACGAGGATGAGCTAGCGGATGCAATAAAATTAATTAAAAGTCTTAATCCAAAGCCAGGGTTAATTTTTCAAAAAATTCAACCTCAAGACTTCATAACAGCCGATACAAGAGTTGAAAAGTTAAATAATAAATGGGAAGTAAGCTTAATTGAAGATAATTTTTCAAAGCTAAAAATAAACGTAGATTATGAGAGCTTGTTCAAAAAAGACTTGGTAAAATTTAGCCCAGATGTAAAAAATAAATATCAAGAGGCAAAATGGCTTATTAAAAGTCTGCGGGATAGATCAATAACTATTATTAGAGTTTCAAGAGCTATTATGAATAAACAAGAAGGTTTTCTTGAGCAGGGCAAAGAATTTTTAAAGCCATTAATTCTTAAAAGTATTGCAGAAGAACTGGAATTACATGAGTCAACTATATCAAGAGTCACATCAAATAAGTTTATATCTACTCCTCATGGTATATTTGAACTTAAATATTTTTTTGGCTCTGCAATAAAAAATAAAAAAGGGGTTGAATTATCATCTAAAGCAGTTCTTTTTAAGATAAACGAACTTATTAAGAATGAAGACTCAACCAACCCATTTTCTGATGAAGAATTATCAACCCTTCTAAAGAAGGAGGGAATTGAAGTGGCAAGGAGAACTATTGCTAAATATAGAATCGCACTAAAGATTCTTCCTTCCAACCAAAGAAAAATTTTTTAATCGAGAGGTACGTCATGAATTTAAATATTACTGGTAGGCATTTAGAAATTACACCTGCAATTCAAGATTATATTGAAAATAAATTTATTAAAATAAAGATTCATTTTAATGATGTCATAGATGCAAAATTTATTCTTAGTATTGAGAAAGTAAATAGTGTTGTAGATGCAACTATCCACCTCCCGAATCTGGATATTAATGCTAAATCAATCGATCAAGATATGTATAAAGCAATTGATTTAGTAATCAATAAGATTGATAGACAAGTTATCAAATACAAAGAGAAGCATAAGGATCATCACCAATCAGATGGCTCTATTAAATATAGACCCTCTGATTAGAATTTTAGATAAATATATAATATAAATTTAATAGGTATTAAATAATGATTGGTATTTTATTAGTTACTCATGGTGAAATTGGAAAGTCTTTAATTAATTGTGTCGCTCATATACTTGATAGCGCACCTGCCTCTGTTGATTGTTTATCAATAAACTCAAATAATGATTTAGATAATTACAGTAGTATCATTTCAAAAAAAATTCTAAATTTAAATACTGGTAATGGAGTATTAATAATGACAGATATTTATGGCGCAACGCCCTGTAATCTTTTAAAAAAATTTACTAAAGAAAATGAAGTAGCAGTTATTACTGGTGTTAACCTTCCAATGTTAGTAAAAGCAATATCAGAGCGGAAGGATAATTTAAGAAGCCTAGTTAACGATTCTATGGATTGCGCTATAAGAAATATAAAAAAGATATGATTTCCTAATGATTAAAACAAAAATAAGCATTATTAATAAATTAGGCCTTCATGCCAGAGCATCAAGCAAGCTTACTCAATTAGCCTGCACATTTAACTCGGATATTTTCTTAATCAAAGATAAAAATAGAGCTAATGCAAAAAGTATTATGGAGGTGTTAATGCTGGCTGCAAGCAAAGATACTGTTATATCCTTAGAAGCCAATGGTAAAGACGAGAAAGAAGCCTTAGAATCTATAGAAAGTCTTTTTGCAGACTACTTTGGTGAGGGTGAATAATGTCATCATTTAATATTCATGGAGTTTCTGTTTCAAATGGAATTGCTATTGGAAAAGCAAATCTGATATCTAATGCATTGTTAGAGGTGGTTCGCTATGAAATTACTAATAAAGAAATCCCAAATGAAGTGAAAAGATTAACGCTAGCAATAAATAATGTAAAAAAAGACTTATTAAGAATTAAAAAACAATTACAAAAAGATTCTTCTGAAGAATTTTCAGCTTTTATTGATACACACCTAATGATACTCGCGGATAAAAATTTTTCAGAAAAGCCTAAAATTATTATCACTGAAGATAGTTGTAATGCGGAGTGGGCCTTAAAAAAACAAATGGATTTTTTTGTTAAAAAATTTGAAAAAATTAAGGACGAATATATCAAGGAAAGAAAAAATGATGTCATTCAAGTTGTTGAAAGAATTCTTAAGGTTCTACTTGGCCATCCGAGACAAGCAAATCAAATCAATAATGAAAGCTCAACTATTTTAGTTGCACACGACATATCTCCCGCAGACGCGCTTCAGTTCAAGAAACACCAATATGCGGCTTTCTTAACTGATATGGGGGGATCGACTTCTCACACTGCTATTCTTGCGAGAAGCCTAAATATTCCTTCAATAGTTGCCCTTCAAAATGCCAGAAGCCTTATTAAGAACAATGAGAAAATAATCGTTGACGGAAATCAAGGTATTGTTATCGTAAATCCTTCAAAAGATATTTTAGAAGAGTATCAAGTACGCCAGAATCTTTGGGGGATTGAACAGAAAAAACTTTCTAAAATTAAAAATATCAAATGTAAAACATTGAATAATGAAGCTATTGAATTATTAGCAAATATTGAGGTTCCTGGGGATATTAAGTCAGTTAAAGAAAATGGGGCATCTGGTATTGGGCTCTTTAGAACTGAGTTTTTGTTTATGAACAGAAAAGAATTACCAAATGAAGAAGAACAATTCGAAATATACAAGTCAGTTGTTAAATCTATGAGTGGTAAAACTGTTGTAATAAGAACTCTTGATTCTGGTGCTGACAAACTGACCTCGGCTGATACAATAATTAGCTCTAATCCTGCATTAGGTCTCAGAGCTATTAGGTTATGTCTATCCGAACCTCAATTATTTAATATCCAGCTACGTGCAATATTAAAAGCATCTCATTTTGGCAAAATTAAAATTTTGATTCCAATGCTTTCTTCCTTATCAGAGCTTAGACAAACTAAACTACTAATTGAAAGGGCTAAAAAATCCTTAGGAAATGAAAAAATTCCTTATGATAAATATATCAAAATTGGAGGAATGATAGAAGTCCCGGCAGTCGCAATCAACGCTGAGGCATTTGCTCAAGAATTAGATTTCCTGTCAATTGGAACAAATGATCTAATCCAATATACGCTAGCAATTGATAGAACTGATGATAGAGTTTCACATTTATATAACTCACTCCATCCAGCAATCTTAAAATTGATAAACCTAACTATCAAAGCAGGAAATAAATATAATAAAGAGGTTTCGATTTGTGGGGAAATGGCTGGTGATTCAAAACTAACTAAATTATTGCTTGGTATGGGTTTGAAACATTTTTCAATGCACCCATCTAGAATATTAAGTGTAAAAAAACAAGTTTTAAACTCTAATACAAAAAAATTAGCTACATTATCAAGCAAAGTGTTAAAAACAAAAGAATCAGAAATTATAGAAACTTTAATTCACAAAATTAATCAATAATGTATAAACATTGGAGAATTCATTATTATAAATCCACTATTAAATAGAAATGGCTTACCTTTATTCAAACAAATTAAAGTAGAACATGTGTCTTCTGCGTTAAATAAAGTTTTGAATGAAAATAAAAGTTTGATAAAAAAAATTGAGTCTAGTACCTTAAAGCCAAGCTGGGAAAATTTTGTAAGTCCACTTCAACAAGTTAATGAAAAATTAAGTCGGGTTTGGTCTCAAATAAATCACCTAAATTCTGTTATGAATAGTGATGAATTAAGAGTCGTTTATAATAAAAACCTTAGTAAAATTACAAAATATCATTCTGAGCTATCTCAAAATGAAATAATCTATAAAAAATTCAAAAAAATTAAAACTAGTAAAGATTTTATAAAGCTTACAAACCCCCAAAAAAAAATTATCACTGATGAAATAACTGGATTTGAGTTGGGTGGAGTAGGCCTTAATAGTATTAAAAAAAATGAATTTAAAAAAATCTTAGCTAAACTTTCAAAACTAAGCTCAAGTTTTGAGGAAAACTTATTGGATTCCGTTAACAACTATTCTCTAACAATTAAAGATAAGAAAAAATTAAAAGGCATACCTAAAGATGTCATAGAAAAAGCTAATAATGACGCGAAAATTCAAAAAAAAATGGGTTGGTCTTTTAGTCTAGATTTTCCATCGTATTTACCATTGATGCAATATGCAGATGACAGAGAGTTAAGAAGAGAAATGTATTATGCCTATGCTACTAAAGCATCTGATCTTGGTGATAAAACTACAGATAACACTAAGAATATTGACAACATCTTATTGAATAAACAAAAGTTATCTAATCTTTTAAATTTCCCAAACTACGCTTCAATGGCCCTAGAAACTAAAATGGCTAATTCTAGTGATGAAGTTATTAAATTTCTTGAAGATCTTGCTTCTAAAGCAAAAGGTTTTGCGGAGAAAGATATGTCTGATATTGAAGAATATGGACATAAATTTGGTATTAAGAATGTTGAAGCATGGGATATAGCTTATTTGTCTGAAAAACTAAAAGAGGATCGCTTTAATTATTCTGACCAGGAAATAAAAAATTATTTTCCAGCTTCTAAGGTCACCGAAGGTTTATTCAAAGTAGTTGAAAATATTTATGGGATTTATATCAAGGAAGTGGTTACAGAAGTTTGGCATCAAGATGTTAAATTTTATAGAATTGAGAATATCTCTAATGAATTAATTGGTTATTTTTATCTTGACCTTTATGCGCGTAAAAATAAAAGAGGGGGTGCATGGATGGATGAGGCTATTTCTAAGTTTAAATTTTCAGATGACGAATCCTTCCCTGTTGCTTATTTAACATGTAATTTTTCACAACCAATTAATAAAAATATATCATTGTTAACACATGATGAAGTCATCACACTTTTCCATGAATTTGGTCATGGCCTTCATCACCTCCTCACGGAAATTAATGATTACGGAGTATCCGGAATCCAAGGAGTTGAATGGGATGCTGTCGAGCTACCAAGTCAATTTATGGAGAATTTTTGTTGGGAATGGTTAGTTATAAAAAATATGACCGAACACGTTCAAACAAAAAAACAAATGCCAAAAATATTATTTAATAAGCTTCTTAAGTCAAAAAATTTCCAATCTGGTATGCAAACAACTAGACAGGTTGAATTTGCTCTTTTTGATATAAAACTTCATAGTGATTATGATCCCAATAAGAAAAATTTTCTTGGTTTGCTTGCAGAAGTGCGTGAGCAAGTTGCTGTTGTGAAGCCACCAAGTTGGAATCGTTTTCCACATAGCTTTTCTCATATTTTTGCTGGTGGTTATGCTGCTGGATATTATAGCTATAAATGGGCTGAAGTTCTTTCTGCTGATGCTTTCAGTCTATTTGAAGAGCTTGGCATTCTCTCTTCAAAAGCTGGGATGAAATTTCGAAATGAAATTTTAGCCAAGGGCGGTTCCAGACCAGCTATTGAATCATTTAAAAAGTTTAGAGGTCGTAAACCAAATATTAAAGCGCTACTTCGACATCAGGGACTATTATAATGAAAATTGCAACATGGAACGTTAACTCATTAAAGGTTCGTTTCCCTCATGTTGCGGATTGGCTAAAAAAAAATAATCCTGATGTACTTTGTCTTCAGGAAACGAAACAAACTAATGATATGTTTCCTCATGAAGATTTAAAATCCTTAGGTTGGTATTCTTATCATAATGGTCAGAAAACTTATAATGGTGTGGCAATAATTAGTAGAAAACCTTTAACAGATATTTCTTTTAATATACCTAAATATGATGATATTCAAAAAAGAGTAATTACTGGAACATTCCATGATGATCATAATCGTAATATTAAAATAATTTCTGCATACATTCCTAATGGGCAATCGTTAGAATCTGAAAAATTCGTTTATAAAAAATTATGGTTAGATAACTTTCATAAATGGTTAAATGATTTACATAAGAAATTTAGTCATATTGTATTAACCGGTGATTTTAATATTGCTCCTGATGATATTGATTGTCATGATCCAACTTTGTGGCAAGGTAAGAATTTGGTTTCTGATATTGAAAGGGAATATTTTGGTAAAATCATAAGTAGTGGATTTATTGATTCCTTTCGGCATTTAAATCCTTCGTCTAATGACTTTTCTTGGTGGGATTACAGAATACCCCTAAAACGTAATTTGGGTATGAGAATTGACCATATTCTTATAACAGGTTCTTTATTAGAAGGTCTTCAGAAGTCATACATCGACAAAAAGCCTCGTGAATTGGAGAGGCCATCAGATCATACGCCTGTAATATCTGAGTTATGACAATTATTTTGTTTTAATCCCGAGTGATTTAAGTTTTCTATACAAATGCGTCCTTTCGACTCCAGATTTACCAGCTAATTCTGAAACTGATATTTTTTTTTGCATATGAAACTTAAAATACAGTTTTTCAAATTCTTCTCTACCTTCCTTTAATGTTTGATTAAATATTTTTTCATCGACATTAATAGTATTTACTTGTGAATTTTTAATATGATCATCTTTCTTATTAAATTCTTTTAAATAGATTTTAACGTCATTAGATGTTATTTTCTGACCATCAGAAAATTTAATCAAATTAAATACAATACTATCCAAGGTATCAATATTATCAATATTATTTGAAATTCTTAATGAGTTTAATGCTGCAATCTCAAACTCTTTATATCCTAGATGCTTATTCATTGATAAATAAAATTTGAGTATTGCTATTGAAAAATCTGGAATTAATTCTCTGTTCTGTGAAAAGTCTGGTGTGTGTAAAATAATTTCATTTGGTATTTTCCTACCAATTGAGATTTTATCTACAGATTCATCAATAAATATAATTTTTATCTTTTTGTGAGTATTAGACTTCAGATATTTTTCTATTGTATCTTTTTTTAACCCATCAAATTTAGAAAAATTCTTAAATAATATTGCGCTACACCCTTTTTCAGCTGCTTTACTAATAAAATCATCATTAATTTTTGAATTATCATCAATCAGTAAGTAGTTGGTTCCTGTAAGATATGTAATGCATATATTAATAAAGTTACCTTCTGATCCTTCTATATAAACCAAATTAGAGCTTTTAAATGTTATCAATTTTTGTCTGAATTGTGTCACCCAATCAAGTTGTGAACTATTTAAAAAATTTTGATCAATCTTGACTACATGTATTTCTTTTTTAAGTGCTAAATTTATGGTATTTAATAATTTTTGTAGTGAAATTGGTTTTTCAAGAAAGTCATATGCTCCTATTCTAGTAGCTTCAACTGCCGTGTCGATTGTTCCATGTCCTGACATCATTACTACAGGGCAATTTATTTTATTTGTTTTAGCCCACTCCTTAAGTAATGTAATCCCATCACAATCGGGCATCCAAATATCGAGTAGAATTAACCCAACCTCTTCCTTATCTTTTATTTTTCTTGCATCCATTGCATTTTCTGCTAAAAATATTTTATGCCCTTCATCTTCAAGGATATCTCTCAATGATTCTCTTATATCTTGTTCGTCATCAACTACTAAAATATTTATTTGTGCCATACTTTATTTCTCTCTGATCTTTAGATTTATAGTAACTCTGGTTCCAGAGTTTTTAATTCGGTCAATGGTGATTGTACCTTCATGTTCTTCAATAATTTTATGCACTATTGCCAATCCTAACCCAGTCCCAGTTTTTTTTGATGTTATATAGGGTTCGAATATCCTTCCAATAATTATATCTGGAATTCCAATTCCGTTATCCTCAAGCGTTAATTCTATCTCATCACCTTTATTTTTTATAAATATCATGATTTTCTTATTTTTTATTTCTTTTAAAGCATCTTGAGAATTTTCTAATAAATTTATTATTACTTGTCTTAACTTATTCTCATCTGCGAATATAATTGGTATTTTTTTATCTTTTTTTACTTTAATAATTTTTTCAATCTCGTATAACGCTACTACTTCATCAATTAGTTTGTCAATTTGTACAATATCTTTTTGTATTTTAGGTGGTCTTGCATATTCTGCAAATTCATTAACCATTATTTTTAATGCATTTACCTGTTTTACAATTGTATTGGTCGATCTTTCAAGTATTTCAGAATCTTCTTTATTTAACTTATTTTTAAATTTATGTTGGATTCGTTCTGCTGACAATTGTATTGGTGTTAATGGATTTTTTATTTCATGTGCTAGTCTTCTCGCTATTTCTCCCCATGCTCTATGCCTTTGTGCTTGTGTAACTTCAGATATATCATCAATAACTAGCACATATGACTTGTCTTTATTATCTTTTATTGGAGTTATTTGTACCATAATAGTAATTTCTTGTTCGCTTTCTTGATTTAATTTAAATTCCTGGCTTTCTTCTTTCTTATTTTTCTTACCACTATCTATATAAGACTCAACAAATGCATACATAGGTTTAAATAATAAATATTTATCTACTATCTCGCTCATTGGCATATTGCTCATATTGGTTGATTTAATCTTAAATATCTTCGCTGCTGCAATATTGTTCAATCGAATTATTTTTCCCCCATCTAAGACTATGACTCCAGTTGTTAAGTGTGCCAATATAGTTTCAAGAAATGTTCTAGCTACCTCCAGTCTTTCCCTATCCTTTTCCGAGTTATTTGTAGCATCTTCTAATTGAGATGTCATACTATTAAAAGAGCCGATTAATACTCCTATTTCGTCCTTGCCTTGCTTTGAGATAATTTTTTTATAGTTACCTTTCGATATCTGTTTTGTTGCATCAGCAAGCATTGCTAGAGGAGATGAAAATCTTCTACTAATTACAAAAGATACTGATACAGATGATAATAAGGCTAAGAGTAACACTAGGGTCAACGTTAATATGTAAATAATTTTTAAGGAATTTCGGCTATACGTGAGTTGTTGATACTCACCGTAAACCGATTCGACTGATAATGCTAAATTTGCAATGGAGGGAGGTATTGGTTGAGTTAATTGAAGAATTAATGTCTTAGAATTTATGTTCTTAGTAAGAATTGGTGTAAATGTTTTTAAAAATATCTGTTCTCCATCTTTTTCTTCAATCCTTCCGAAGAATCCCCTGCCGCCTCTTTCTAAATCTTCGATATTAGGAATTGGTGGTATTAACTCACTTTTCTCACTTGAAACCGCAATAATTATTGAATTCTGATCAAAAATAACAGCATCTTGTATTCTAAATTTTTCCCTTAAATCAGTTAATAAGCTATTTGTTTGTTCTGGATTTGCATTACTAATTGAATATGCAATACTTTTACCTTTTAACTCTATATCTTTCATTAATATATCAATAGTTTTTTGGCCTAAAGTTAATCCACCTTCTAATGCTGATTCAACTTTTACATCGAACCACGATTCAATTGATTTCGTTAGAAAATTTACTGATACTAAATACACAACCAATACAGGAATTACACCCATTAGTGCAAAAGACATAACCAGTCTTAATGTTAATCTACTTCCTGTAATTTCTTTCTTAACGCTCTGAAGTAAACGAACAATCTGAAATCCTATCAATACAATCAATGAGCATATGAATAAAATATTTAGACCCAGCAGAACCCTGAATGAGTCACTTGAAATTACATCTGAATTTGAAATTGCTTTTGCTAACAAGATAAGCAATGCAATTCCAATAAATGAAACAATTGTTATTATATATTTCAATTTAATTTTCCAAGTTTATGTATCCTCTTTTCAGAGCTCATGTTCCAGGTAGTAGCAAAGTAATCTACTTGTAAGGGCTTTGGTAATTTTTTTTTGTCTAGTGACACATTAAGCCATAATTCATAATTTTTGTTAGTGGCAGTAGTAAATCGGAACTCCTCTACTTTAGATAATTTTTCAAATGCATCTAATATATTTTGATATTCGTATATTTTTCCATTAATATCTATAATCTTATAAATTTTCCTTAATGCCTTATACTCAATTTTATAATATCTTATTTCTTTCTTTATTATCTTTGTGGGCCAGATTTCGTTTGATTCAGCCACCTTCAATACCACTTTGAATACTAATGGAATGCCTTTATTGATTGCATTTATTATCTGGGAATTAAAGTTTATTTCTTGATTAAAGCTTACAGAATATTCAGGCATCTTATATTTATTTATATTATCTTTTTTACTAATCTTCATATCTTTAATCTCTATCCTTTCATCAGGTACAGAATATTCATTCATTAATATTAATGAAAATAATACTACTAATACAATTAGATTAATTCTTTTGAAGTAGCGCATAAAATAAACCGTCATGATTTTTTGATGGTA
>MDTF01010811.1_pt1 | contig 11890 bp, 9 predicted proteins | sample 811191 | NCBI WGS metagenome assembly MDTF01 (sample SAMN05326649, study PRJNA326480) | marine metagenome | isolation source: seawater | place: Southern Ocean | collected 2011
CTTAACTGCTTGTGGAATTTTTAGAAAAGTAGATTCTAGAAAAGTCCCAGTAAATGTTAATGAAAGAGTTGCAAAAAATATGGAAGAGGGACGTGGAGTTAGTTTTGGTTTCGGTAAAGACAAAAAGGGTGGTACTTTTGATTTTGCTTCTTCCAATGAATTATGGAGAGCATCAATGGATGTATTAGATTTTGTTACTTTTGCTAATGCAAGTTATTCTGGTGGTATTCTAATAACTGATTGGTTTAATTCTCAGGCAGAAAATAAAAAAAATAGAGAATTAAAAATAACGGTCAGGTTTTTATCTAATGAAATAAGAGCTGATGGATTAGCAATATCAATACACGAAAAAATTTGTGTTAATAACAACAGCAATTCTTGTAGTATTAAAAAAATCAAATCTACTTTAGAAAATGAAATTAAACTTGCAATTTTAAAAAAGGCCACTCTTTTAAGAAAAAATTTTAATGTTAAAAATGGTAAGGGTAAATCTTTTGGAAAAGGAATGGGTATTTTTAAAGAAAATGAAAAAAAGAAATCAAAATAATTTCTCGTAAACCTATACAAATATAAACTAGTGAATAGATATAACTTTCAAGTCATTGAAGAAAAGTGGCAGAAAATATGGGATAAAGAAGAAACATTTAAGGCTTCAATAAAAAAAAATAAAAAAAAATTTTATTCTTTAGAAATGTTTCCTTATCCATCTGGAAAAATTCATATGGGTCATGTTAGAAATTATTCAATCGGGGATGTCTTGGCCCGATATAAAATTTTACAAGGGTATAATGTTCTTCACCCAATGGGGTGGGACTCATTTGGTATGCCAGCCGAAAATGCAGCCAGAGAAAATAATTTAGATCCAAAAACTTGGACTGAAAAAAATATTAAAGCAATGAAAAAACAGCTCAAAAGATTGGGGCTATCAATTGACTGGAGTAGAGAAATATCAACCTGTTCGCCTAAGTATTATAAGCATCAACAATTATTTTTTCTGGAATTATATGACAAAGGGTTGGTGTATAGAAAAGAGAACTATGTGAATTGGGATCCAATAGATCAGACCGTACTTGCGAATGAACAGGTTATAGATGGTAAAGGGTGGAGATCTGGCGCCGCTGTTGAGCGAAAAAAACTTAATCAATGGTTTTTTAATATTTCTAAATTTTCTAATGAGCTTTTGGAAGGACTAGACCTATTAAAAGACTGGCCAAATAAAGTAAAAACAATGCAAAGGAATTGGATAGGAAAATCTTTTGGATGTGAGATAAATTTTCAAATAGAGGGTAATTTACCTATAAAGGAAATTAAATGTTTCACTACAAGACCAGACACATTATTTGGATTTTCTTTTTTGGCCGTCTCTGTAGATCACCCAATTTCAAAATTTTATGAAAAAGATAAAGGGTTCCAAGCATTTAAAGAACAATGCTCTAAAACAGGAACGACTGAAGAGTCAATTGCACAAGCAGAAAAGATAGGTTTTAAAACTAACCTTTTTGCATTTAACCCTTTTGATGAAAATATTAAGGTTCCTGTTTATTTTGCAAATTTTGTTTTAATGGATTATGGGTTTGGAGCAGTATTTGGTTGTCCGGCTCATGATCAAAGAGATTTGGATTTTGCATTGAAATACAATCTAGACGTATTACCAGTTGTTTTACCAGATAATGAAATAGAAAAAAATTTTAAAATAAAAGAAGAAGCTTATACTGGACATGGAAAAATTTTTAATTCAAAATTTTTAAATGGTTTAATAGCGCCAGAAGAGTCAGTTATAAAAACTATAGAATATTTGGAAACAAAAAAAATTGGAAAAAAAAAAATTAATTTTAGGCTAAAAGACTGGGGAATCTCAAGACAAAGATACTGGGGATGTCCCATACCAATGGCATATAGTGAAAATAATGAAATAATAAAAATACCTTTAGAAGATCTGCCTGTAGAGCTTCCAAGTTCTGTTGATTTACACTCTAATGGCAATCCCCTAGATCACCAAGAAAACTGGAAAAAAATAAAAATAAATGGAAAAAATTATACTAGAGAAACAGATACACTAGACACATTCGTTGATTCTTCTTGGTACTTTTTAAGATTTTGTTCACCATTTAATGAGAAATATGGATTTAGTCATGATGAGATGAATTATTGGATGCCTGTCGATCAATATATTGGTGGCGTAGAACACGCTATTTTACATCTTTTATATTCGAGATTTTTTATGCAGGCCTTAAATTTTCAAAATGAAAAATTTGAACAAATTGAACCTTTTCAAGGTTTGTTTACCCAGGGCATGGTTTGTCACGAAACCTATAAAGATTTCAATAATAGATGGTTGAGTCCAGATGAGGTTATTTCAGATGATGGAAAAAATTTTTATAATAAGAAAAATCCAGACGAAAAAATTAAAGTTGGTCCAACAGAGTCTATGTCGAAGTCAAAGAAGAATACTATTGATCCTGAAAATATTATTAATAACTATGGAGCTGATGCGGTAAGGTTATTTATTTTATCTGATAGTCCACCAGAGAAAGATGTGCAATGGTCAGAACAAGGAATGATTGCTTCATATAAATTTATTCAAAAATTTTGGATTTTACATGAAAAAGTTAAGGATAAATTATCAAGTAAAAATAATGATGAAGACTCTTCTTTTTCGATTTCTAAATTTACAAATATTTTAGTAGATAAAATAACAAAAAATTTAGAAAAGTTCCATTACAACGTAATTATTGCAAATCTACATGGAACTTATAATTTTTTAATTAAGGAAATAGAAAAACCAGTTAATAAAAAAAACTTATTAGAAAATTATAAAAAAATTCTAGTACTGATGTCTCCAATAATTCCACATATGATTTCAGAGTGCCTTGAAGAAGTTAATGGAAACCAAATAGAGTGGCCTAAAGTTGATGAAAAATATCTTATTGAAAATAATATAAAAATTGTTATTCAGATAAATGGGAAAAAAAGATCAATTATACAGTCAAAAATGGATATTGATGAAAAAGAACTGATTGGAGAAATTAAAAAAGATTTAAAGACTAGCAAATATCTGGAAAATAAAAAAATTTTTAAAAGTATTTATATTAGAAATAAATTGATAAATTTAATAATCAAATGATAAAAAAAAAAATTGCTCTGTGTCTGTTAATTTTATTTTTAATAGCTGCTTGTGAATACAAACCAATCTACTCGCAAAAAAATACCAACTTTTCAATTACAAAACTAGAAATAATAAAAAAAGATATAATTAATTTTAAAATCAAAAATAGATTAAAAATTTATCAAAATGAAAAAGGTTCAAAAAAATACGACCTGACCGTTGATAGTCAGAAAATAATTTCTATCACGTCTAAAGATAAAAAGAGTGACGCAAAGACATTCAATATGGAAATTTCAGTATCTATAATTGTAAAAGATAATATATCTTTAACATTAGAAAAAACATTTATCGAAAATTTTAATTACAATACAGATGTCAATAAAGTTAATTTAAGAGAATACGAAAAAACTATACAAAATAATTTAATAAATAAAATAGCCGATAATATATCCGCTTATCTTTTCTCGCTTTAAAATGATAAAAAAAACTTTTGAAATTAATAAGATTAATTTTAAGGAGATTAATTTTTTTTTATTTTATGGAGAGAATGAAGGATTTAAAAGTGATATCATTAAAAATAATATAGAGTTAAATAATAAGGAAAATATTTATAGGTACGAAGAAAAAGAAATCTTAGACAATAAAGAGAGTTTTTTTAACAGCATTTATTCAAAGTCTTTTTTTGATGATAAAAAAGTCATAATAATCTCAAGAGCAACAGATAAAATTAAAGATATAATCGAAGAGATTTTAGAAAAAAAAATCACAGATCTAACAATTGTTTTAAACTCAGGCGTGCTCGAAAAAAAATCTAAACTCAGAAATTTATTTGAAAAAAACAACGAGTCTATCTGCATTGCTTTTTATCCAGACAATAACCAAGTACTTAGTGGAATTGTAAATATTTTTTTTAGAAATCAAAAAATTCCAATCTCACAAGAATCAATAAACGTTATTGTTGAAAGATGTAGAGGAGACAGACAGAATTTAAGCAATGAATTAAATAAGATCGAAAATTTCATAAAAGATAAAAAAAATATTTCGATAGATGAAATTTCAAAAATTACCAACTTATCTGAAAATTACAACGTGTCAGAGCTAACTGATTGCTGCTTAGCTAAAAATAATAAAAGAACTGTAAAAATTCTCAATGAAAATAATTATTCTGGAGATGATTGTATTCTTATTATAAGAACACTTTTAAACAAAGCAAAAAGACTAAAAAAAATACACAATGAAATTAAAATTAAAAACAATTTAGATCAAGTTATAGCATCGTTTAAACCTCCTATATTTTGGAAAGACAAAGAAATAGTTAAACAACAAATAATGAACTTATCAGACAAAAAAACTGAACAATTAATTTATGAAATAAATGATGTTGAGCTTTTAATCAAAAAGAATTCTTTGAATGCAGTTAATATTTTATCTAATTTTATACTATCTAGATCAAATAAGAGTTAATAATTAGATTTGATAACTTCTATCAATTTATTTAATTGATTAATATCTTTATACTCAAATGATACAGTTCCACTATTATTGTTCTTATTCTTGATCAAAACATTTAATCCAATTTTATCTGCAATTGAATCTTCTAAGGCCTTTAAATTGGCATCTTTTGAATTATTAGAATATTGTTTTCTTACTTTGAAAATTTTTACAAAATTCTCTGCTTGTCTTACTGAAAGATTTTTTTCGATTATTTTTTTTGCAACAAAATGTGCGTTTTGTAAACCAACTAAGATTTTAGCATGCCCTTGAGTTAATTTTTTGGACTCAATCAATTTTAGAACTTCGGCTGGCAAAGTTAATAACCTTAAGAAATTTGCTATATGGCTTCTACTTTTTCCTATAAACTTAGCAACTTTTTCTTGATCATATCCAAAATCCTTAATTAAACGTTGATATCCCTGCGCCTCTTCAATTGCATTTAAATCGTCTCTTTGAACATTTTCAACAATTGCAAATTCCAAGGATTTTAAATCATCTGCTTCAATAATAAATACTGGCACTTCATGCAGACCCGCTTTTTGTGCTGCAAGCCATCTTCTCTCTCCAGCAATTATTTCATATTTTAATTTATTGTTTGATGACTTTCTTACTACAATTGGCTGAATAATCCCTCTTTCTTTTATTGAGTTGGTTAAGTCTTGTAAATTATTTTCATCAAAAATTTTTCTAGGCTGTAATTGGTTGCTTACTAGATCGCTTATTAACAATTTATTGATACTTACTTCTGATTTTGTTTCTCCAATTAATGATGACAAGCCTCTACCCAAACCCTTTTTAATTTTATTTGAGTCCATCATGCTACGCCCCCCAATTTTCTCTCTTGGTTAATAAATTCATCTGTAAAATTAAAGTATGATTTGCTACCCACGCATTGTTTGTCATAAATTAATACTGGCATACCGTGGGACGGTGCTTCTGAAAGTCTTACGTTTCTTGGAATTACTGTTGCATAAACTTTATCATTGAAATGGTCTCTTGCTTCTTTCTCAACTTGCGAAGAAAGTTTATTTCTTTTGTCGTACATGGTTAATAGGATACCTCTTATTTTAAGCCCTGGATTTAAATTTACTTTTACTCGATCTATTGTCTTTATGAGCTGAGTTAAACCCTCTAGTGCAAAAAATTCTGTCTGCAAGGGAACCACTAACGATTCTGATGACACTAAAGCCATTACAGTCAATAAGCTGAGTGACGGGGGGCAATCTATCAGAATATAATCGTATTGTGCTCTAGAATCTTTCAAATAAGTGGCTAATTTACCCTTTAATATAAAGGCTCTTTCGCTGTCTCCAGCTGTTTCTAGCTCTAGTCCGGATAAATCTACATTAGAAGTTATAATATCCAAATTTTTATAATCAGTTTTTTTGATTACCTCAGAAATAGCCTTTGTTCCATTTAATACCCCATAAATTGTTTGACTAGAATTATCTAAATTCGACAACCCAAGTCCTGTGGTTGCATTACCCTGGGGATCTAGGTCAATTACTAAAATATTTTTTTTTTGCTGGGCGAGACCAGCCGCAAGGTTGATTACTGTAGTTGTTTTTCCAACCCCACCCTTTTGATTTATTATAGAGATAATTTGCATTTTAGTTTCTTTTTTTTATGTTTTTTATACTTACTAAAAATGAATCTTCACTTGTAATGCTCTTTTTTTTTTCAAAATCAAACTCCCAATTTTTTAAGGTCTCATCTAAAATCTTCTTCCCACTTTTTCCCATAAATAAAACCAAATTTTTGTAACTAGTAAAATTATTATTGACCAGTTCCAAAATTATTGGCAAAGGTTTAAATGCTCTTGCCATTATAGTTCCTGATTTTAATTCTGTTGTTGTAAAAATGTCTTTTTGCAAAATATCTGTATCCAAATTGAGTTTTCGTGATACTTCTCTTAAAAATGAACTTTTATGATGACTTTTTTCATATAAATTTATTTTTACATCTTTTTTCATATTTTTTAACATTATTGCAACAACTATTCCTGGAAAACCACCACCTGAGCCTAAATCTGTAGTAGTTTCACTATTTAAATCAATAAAATCAATAACTTGCGCTGAATCTAATATATGTCTATTGCTTATTACTTCACTCTTGGCGCTTTCTTTACTAATTAAATTAATTTCTTTATTTTTCTCTATTACCATAGAAGCGTATTTCTCAAAATCCAAACACGTTTCACGTGAAACATACGATTGATTAAGTAGAGAGTATTTATTTAAAAATTCATTCATTAAGCTATATGCTTAATAGACCTTCTTTTTACATGTGACAACAAAATATATACGGCAGCTGGTGTAATCCCATCAATTCTTAGTGCCTGACCCATAGTTTTTGGTCTAATTTGCTTAAATTTATCTTTCACTTCATTTGAAAGTCCAGATAGCTCATCATAGTTAACTTTATCTGGTATTAATAAGTTTTCATCTCTTTTAAAAGCTAAAATATCAGCTTTCTGTTTTTTTAAATAACCCTTGTAGTGAGCGTTGATCTCTATCTGTTCATCAATATAATTGCCATAAAATGGAATATCAGGCCATATTTTCCTGATTTTCGACATATCGACACCTTTTTGTGTTAAAATTTCACTAGACGATCTTAATACTCCATCTTTGGCTATTCTAATGCCAAAAGCTGATATTTTAGTTGGTGAAACAGACAAGCTAGACATTTTATTCGAGATTTTGTTGATTTTGTTTGATTTATCCAAAAATAAATCTTTTCTTTGATCGCTAACTAAACCAATTTCAATACCTTTTCCCGTTAGTCTAAGGTCCGCATTATCAGCTCTTAGGCTCAATCTATACTCGGCTCTTGATGTAAACATTCGATAAGGCTCAGCAACTCCTTTGGTGACAAGATCATCTATCATTACACCAATATAAGCATCGGACCTATCTAAAATAAATGGTTCTTTCTTTTTAAAAGATAATGCAGCATTTATTCCAGCAATAAGACCTTGCGCAGCAGCTTCTTCATACCCTGTTGTTCCGTTTACTTGTCCTGCAAGATAAAAGTTTCTAATTTTCTTAGTTTCAAGAGTAAAAAACAGTTCGCGAGGATCTATAAAATCATATTCTATAGCATATCCAGGCCTGATTATAGAAACATTTTCTAAACCATTGATATTATTACATATTTCTTGCTGTATATCAGCAGGTAGAGAGGTTGATATGCCGTTAGGATAAATTGTATGATCATTTAAGCCTTCGGGTTCTAAAAATATTTGATGACGAGACCTATCAGCAAATTTAACGATTTTGTCTTCTATAGAGGGGCAATATCTTGGACCGACACCCTCAATACTTCCTGAATACATCGCACTCTTAGTTAAATTTTTTTCTATAATTTTGTGAACTTTTTCATTTGTATAGGTCATCCTACAGGAAACTTGTTTGTTCAAATTTTTTTTTGTTAAGAATGAAAAAAAATAAGGGTCTTCATCAGCAAATTGTTCTTCTAGATTTTTAAAATTAATTGTTCGTGCATCAAGTCTAGGGGGCGTGCCAGTTTTGAGCCTTCCTATTTTAAAGTTATATTTCTTAAGTTGCTCGCTTAGACCTGTTGAAGGTTTTTCATTATATCTTCCAGCAGGAGTCTTTTCATCACCAATGTGTATCAGGCCATTTAAAAAAGTGCCCGTTGTGAGTATTAGCTTGCTACATGAAACTTTTTTACCAGATTGAGTTTCAAAAGCATTTATACCATTTTTATCAAAAATAAACTTGATTACCGGATCTGAAAAAACTGTTAAATTACAGTAGTTTAGAATTTTTTTTTGCATAAAACTTCGATATAATGATCTATCTGATTGTGTTCGTGGGCCTCTTACTGCGGGCCCTCTGCTTCTATTTAACAGTCTAAACTGTATACCCGACTTATCTGCAACCTCCCCCATGACACCATCTAAAGCATCTATCTCTCTAACAAGGTGTCCTTTTCCAAGACCACCTATAGCTGGGTTACACGACATCTCTCCAATAGTTTCAATGTTGTGAGTGAACAGAGCCGTATTAACTCCAAGACGTGCAGATGCTGCGGCGGCTTCGCAGCCCGCATGACCTCCACCAATAACAACAACATCAAATGATAAATCATTTTTCATAACCTAAATTTATAGCCGAAAATAATTTTTACAAGATGTCAGTAGAAAATAATTAAGTTGTTTCAAATATTGATCAAAGAAAAATAAATATCAAAAAAAGTATAAATTAGAAAAAATAAGTGTTATTTATCAACGATAAGTCTCTAAAAACAGTTAAAAATCCCAATTAAACATGCTTTTGGGACGCTAATTTTTTTTGTTGGTATTGCTCACTTTTTTAAGCAAAATTAGCCTTAAATAAATTATTATTTATTTTCCAATGCAAAAATCTTTAAATACACTACCTAATATTTCCTCTACATCAACTTTACCAACTATCATTCCAAGATGTCGAGTTGCTAGACGAAGATCTTCAGCCGCTTTATCTAATTCTTCAGGTCCATTTTTTTCTTCAAAATTTTTTAAATGTTCTAAAGATTGTTCGAGATGTTGCCGGTGCCTCTCACGGGTAATTAGAATATCTTCACTATTAATAAATTTATTTTTTAATTTATTTTTAATTTTTAGAATTAAATCATCTAACTTAAGTTCATTTTTTACCGAGATTAAAACATGATCAAATTTTTTTATATGTGAGTTCAAATTTTCGGTTAATAAATCCGATTTATTAATCACTAAAATAGCCTTATCGTCTATCAGTTCGTTCAAAACTCCTTTAAAATCAACACTTTTCGCATCAACTACTATCAGTTTTAAATCTGCTTCTTCTGCCTTATCTAGTGCTAATTTTATCCCTTTTTTTTCTATTTCATTTTTAGATTTCCTAATTCCTGCGGTATCTGAAACTACAACTGGGTAACCATCAATATTTAAATGTACTTCAATTACATCTCTAGTAGTTCCTGCTATTTCTGAAACAATTGCAACATCCCTGTTTGAAAGATAATTTAACAAGCTTGATTTTCCTGCATTAGCTGGTCCTATAATTGCAATTTTAAAACCTTCACGAATTCTTTCTCCAACTCTCTGATCGTCTAGAATTTTTTTTATATTTAAATGCACTTCTTTAGAAATTTTTTTAATATTTTTCAAAATATTTTCTGGTAAGTCCTCATCTGGAAAATCTATTTTCGCCTCTACATGAGATAAAATTTTTAAAAGTTTTTCTCTGAGCTCATTAAACTTATTTGCTGACTTTCCATTCATGATTTTAATTGCCTGTTGCCTTTGAATTTCAGTTTCTGATGAAATCAAATCAGCTATACTTTCAGCCTTTAATAAATTTATTTTTCCGTTTTGAAATGCTAATTTTGTAAACTCACCTGGTTCTGCTAAACGACAATTTTCTATTTTTGAAATAGAGGCATGTAGAGCTTCAATTACAGCTTTGCTTCCATGTATATGGAATTCAGCCATATCCTCTCCTGTGTAGCTCTCAGGTCCAGGAAACCACAATATTATACCTTCGTCAATAAGCTCTGAAGTGTTGATTTTATTGATCTTTCTTAGAGTGGCAACTCTTGGTGTTGGGATTGGCTTGTTGGTTAGTAGCTTAATTATTATTCTGGTTTCTTGTCCTGAAACCCTAACAATAGCTACGCCCGAGATTCCAGGGCCAGTAGATAAAGCGTAAATTGTCATGTAATATTATAACTTCAATTTTATACGTCTGCAAAACTTAAAATGGGTAGGTGGAGCGATACTAAGCTGGTTTATTCATCGAATTAAAAAATTCTGCATTACTTTTTGTATTCTTTAATTTCGAATTAATAAACTCAATTGCATCCATGGTTCCCATTGGAGCTATAATTCTTCTTAGAACATTCATTTTCTGCAGATCGTTTTTATCAAATATTAGTTCTTCTCGTCTTGTTCCAGACTTTGTAATGTCAATTGCTGGATAAATTCTTTTTTCAGCAATTTTTCTGTCTAGTATAGTTTCACTATTTCCCGTTCCTTTAAATTCTTCAAATATAACCTCATCCATTCTAGACCCAGTATCAATTAGAGCTGTTGAAATAATTGTTAGGGACCCACCTTCCTCTATATTTCTTGCTGCCCCAAAAAATCTTTTGGGCTTTTGAAGTGCGTTTGCATCAACACCTCCAGTTAAGACTTTTCCTGAACTCGGTATGACTGCATTATATGCTCTACCAAGTCTTGTTATGGAATCTAATAAAATAACAACATCCTTTTTGTGTTCCGTTAATCTTTTGGCTTTTTCAATAACCATTTCTGCAACAGCCACATGTCTTTGGGCGGGTTCATCAAAAGTAGAACTAATAACTTCTCCTTTTACAGTTCTTTGCATGTCGGTAACTTCCTCTGGTCTTTCATCAACCAACAAAACCATCAAATAACATTCTGGATGATTTGTAGCTATAGAATTTGCAATACTTTGAAGGATCATTGTTTTCCCCGCTTTGGGTGGTGATATTATAATAGATCTTTGACCCTTACCAATGGGGCTGACAAGGTCAATTAATCTTGGTGTTAAGTCGGGCTTCTTTTCGGTTTTATTACTTTCAACCTCCATAACTAATTGTTTATTAGGGTAAAGAGGAGTTAGGTTTTCAAATGCAATATTATGACGTTTTTTTTCAGGATCTTCAAAATTAATTTTACTTACTTGCAGCAATGCAAAATATCTTTCACCTTCCTTGGGAGCTCTAACGGGCCCCTCAACCGTGTCTCCAGTTCTTAATCCAAATTTTCTTATCTGACTAGGGCTTACATAAACATCATCAGGTCCGGGTAAATAATTTGATTCCATTGCTCTTAAAAAACCAAAACCATCTTGAAGTAATTGTAAAACTCCCAATCCAGTTATTTCTTCTTTTTCGGCAACCTTTTTTAATATGGCAAATAAAATCTCTTGTTTTCTGAGTGTACTAGCATTCTCAATGCCAAGTTCTTCAGCTTGTGAGATTAACTGTTCAGATGATTTTAATTTAAGTTCTTGAATATTCATGTTTGGGGGTTTTGTTAAAGATAAGATAAATATATATACTCTTGTAAATATTACAAGTCTAGATGGGCTTAAAAACAACAATAAAAACGATTAAAATAAGCAATATTGTTGGTACTTCGTTAATTAATCTAAAAAACTTAGAAGATTTAGTATTTTGATCCAAGTTAAAATCACCAAGAAGTTTGGATAAATAAAAATGATATAAGGTTAATAAAATCACTAACAACAATTTTAGTTTAATCCAAGTTGCAGAAAG
>MDTF01016594.1_pt1 | contig 11889 bp, 9 predicted proteins | sample 811191 | NCBI WGS metagenome assembly MDTF01 (sample SAMN05326649, study PRJNA326480) | marine metagenome | isolation source: seawater | place: Southern Ocean | collected 2011
GTCAAAATTTATTGTTTACAATGCGCCTCAATCAACGTGCAGCCAGCGGGTGCGCTTCTTGCTGCATGCCAAGGGTCAAGCCTTCACAGAGCACAAGCTTGACCTGTTTGCCGGCGATCAGCTGAAGCCCGATTATATTGCGATCAATCCAAATGGGGTTGTTCCAGCATTGGTGCATGACGGCAAGGCTGTGATCGATAGCGCTGTGATTATCGAATATCTTGATGATATTTTTCCTGATAATGCGCCAATGCGACCCTCTGATCCCAAAGAGGTTGCGCGGTTACGCGCCATGATGCGCTTTGTTGATGAAGTGCCAACACCAGCTGTGCGCATCCCATCTTATAATTTGGCGTTCCTGCCACATTTCCAATCAATGAGCGAGGTTGAATTTCAGGCGCTGTGTGACAGCAAGCCTTTGCGCCGCGAGTTTTTGATGCGTATGGGGCGCACAGGTTTTCCGGAGACCGATATGAATGAAGCTCTGCAACGTTTGCGCCGTGGAGTCGAGCGGATGGGCATGTGGCTGACTGAAAGCAATGGCCCATGGATTATGGGCGAAAATATAAGTTTGGTAGATGTTGCGATCATGCCGGTTATTGTGCGGATGAAGGATTTGAAACTTGGTCATATTTGGAAAGATTTTCCGAGCATTGAAGCTTGGTTGCAGCGCCTTGAGCAAACAACGGCATTTAAGTCGACCTTTTATCATGGCTCATTGCTGACAGAGAAATATCCGCATCTCTCAGCGCCCGGAGATCCGGCGCCTCAGGCACATTCATAGATGCCGAAGTTTAACCCCAAAGATAGTTTGCGGCCCTTGCGCGCTGCAAAGTTCCAGTTTTGCATGTGTTGTACTGTCTGGGCCCACGGCGGGGTTGGTGCGTCATGAAGATCAATCAAGCATACAGAACCATTACCTCAAAAATAGCCAATTTGAGCTTAATAAGAGTACCCACCTATTCAATTTAGGTAATCTGAAATAATGAGGATTTAGGGAATGCACGCCGATAGCCAAGTCGATCCAAGAATTTTGACTGCAGCAGCGCATTGGTCACATCGCATGGTGACCAACGGGGTGCCGCTGGCAGATTTTCAACAGGTCACAAGCAGCATTTCGAACTGGGAGGACTGGTGCTCTGCCTGGATCATCCGGGGTGACGTACATGCAGGATTGGCCGAAGAAGCTGAAGCCGGTGGCAATTTCAAAACCGCTTCTGGCCACTTTCAAACGGCCTCGGTATGTTATCATTTTGGAAAGTTTTTATTCATGCATGACATGCCGCAGATGAAAACAGCCCATGATCTTTCTGTGGCAGCACGTTTGCGCGCCTTGCCGCATTTAACCCCCAGCGGCGAGCGGGTGCTGATTCCGTTTGAAAGAACCCAGCTTGCTGGGATCCTGCGTAAGCCAGTTGGTGTGAAGAACCCGCCAGTTGTGGTGATGTGTATGGGGCTGGATTCAACCAAGGAAGAAATGCCTTCAAACGAAGCGGTATTTCTTGAACGGGGTATGGCGACCCTGGCCTTTGATGGTCCAGGGCAAGGGGAGGCAGAATATGAATTGCCGATCCGCCATGATTATGAAGAGCCAGTATCTACTGTTATAGATTGGCTTGAAACCCGCGATGATGTGAATTTTAGGCGTATTGGGCTTTGGGGAGTTAGTCTGGGCGGGTATTACGCACCCCGCGCTGCGGCTTTTGAAAAGCGCGTTGCAGCCTGTATTTCCCTAACAGGGCCTTTTGATTTTGCAGAAGCCTTTTCGCGGGCGCCCGACTTAACGCGCTCAGCGTTCACAATCCGCAGTCATTGCGAAACCGAAGAAGCTGCCACAAACGTCGCCGCAAAACTCAATCTAAAAGACGTGGCCAAACAAATTGAATGCCCGATCTACATTGTTGGCGGGGCGTTGGATCAGGTTCTTCCACCAGATCATGCGTCAAAACTTGCCGCAGCCGTTTCTGGGCCTGTCACTCTGAATATGGTCAAAGACGGCACTCATGTCGTTAACAATCGGCCCTATAAATATCGCCCCCAATCTGCCGATTGGATGGCCAAACACCTTTTCTCTTGAGAGGAGAATGTAAATGACAAAGGTTAACAAGGCTTTAACACCGAATGTTCTGACGCCCCAAGACCTGCTGCCGCAATGGCACTGGGAAGGTCGCATTCCTGCATGGGGGCATACATCCGTTGATTTTGAACGCCGTGTTGATCATGATCGTTTGCGGCGGTATCGCCTGAGCCGCACCCGCCAAGCCTTAAAAGCCTCTAATGCGGGCACGCTCTTGCTGTTTGATGTCAATAACATCCGTTATGTCTCTTCTACTAAGATTGGCGAATGGGAACGGGACAAGATGTGCCGGTTTTGCCTGTTGACTGGCGATGATAGCCCTTATGTTTGGGATTTTGGTTCTGCGGCCGTACATCACCAAAAATACTCAGATTGGCTGGAACCTGATCATTGTCTTGCCGGGGTTGTTGGTATGCGGGGAACGATACCTCCTGAATTTGGGCTGATGAAGAAATACGCAAAGCAAGTCGCTGGCCTGATCAGGGATGCAGGGATGGCTGATATGCCCGTTGGGGTAGATTACGCGGAAACTGCAATGTTTCATGCCCTGCAAGCAGAGGGTATCAACGTCATCGATGGGCAGCAGATCATGCTCGCGGCGCGCGAAATCAAAAATTGGGATGAAATTCAGCTTTTGACGCAGGCGGCCAGTATGGTCGATGGTGTTTACCATATGATCTATGAAGAACTGAAGCCAGGTGTGCGGGAATGCGATATTGTCGCCTTATCGAATAAAATGCTGTATGAAATGGGCTCGGATGACGTAGAAGCGATAAACGCCATTTCAGGGGAACGGTGTAATCCACATCCCCATAACTTCACAGACCGGCTTATCCGTCCGGGTGATCAGGCATTCTTTGATATACTTCAGAGTTACCAAGGCTATCGCACCTGTTACTATCGGACGTTTAATGTCGGCCGTGCAACGCCTGCGCAGAATGACGCCTATGTTAAAGCGCGCGAATGGCTGGAAGCGTCAATACAAATGATTAAGCCTGGCGTTAGCACCGATAAAGTGGCTGAAGTTTGGCCTACAGCCCAAAGCCTGGGATTCGCGGATGAAGATGCCGCCTTTGGCCTGCAATTCGGCCATGGCCTTGGATTGGCGCTGCATGAGCGTCCAATTATCAGCCGCGCGGTCAGTATGGAACATCCAATGGAAATCAAAACAGGCATGGTCTTCGCACTTGAGACCTATTGCCCGGCAACAGACGGATATTCAGCAGCTCGAATCGAGGAAGAGGTGGTCGTGACGGATACTGGATGCGAAGTGATTAGCTTATTTCCGGCCGAAGAATTGCCTATCGCGAATAGATATTGATGCAACATTTGGCGACCCGCCAGATCGGTGAGCCAATTTTTATAGTGGAGCGGATCCAATGCGACCCCAGAAAACGAATACCGAAAATTATTTAAGAATGTACCGCCAAATGGTCAAAATCCGCGCTTTCGAAGATAATGCTAACAAGCTTTACCTTGATGCCAAGATGCCCGGTCTGACGCATATGTACTCGGGTGAAGAGGCCGTCGCTGTGGGGATTTGCGAAGCACTTCTTGTCACAGACAAGATCACGTCAACCCACCGAGGGCATGGGCATTGTATGGCCAAGGGTGCCGATTTCAAGCAGATGTTCTGCGAATTATTGGGTAAAGAAGAAGGTTATTGCCGCGGCAAAGGCGGCTCGATGCATATTGCGGATCAGAGCAATGGAAATCTGGGTGCCAACGCGATTGTCGGGGGGTCTATGGGCATTGCAACCGGCTCAGCGTTACGCGCAAAGCTGCAGAAATCTGATGATGTTACGGTGTGCTTCTTTGGCGACGGGGCAACAGCGCAAGGGCTAATGTACGAAGTCATGAATATGGCCGCACTGTGGAAATTACCAGTGATTTACGCCTGTGAAAATAATGGCTATTCAGAATACACTACAACCGAAGAAATCGCTGCTGGCAAAATCACCGCCCGCGCAGAAGCCTTTGGCATCGAGGCCCATCAGGTTGATGGCCAAGATGTGTTGGCAGTGAATGCGTTGGCGCAAACGCTGGTGATAAGGGCGCGCAAGGGCGAAGGCCCCTTTTTCATAGAACTAATGACCTATCGTTATCACGGCCATCATGTTGGCGATATCAACAGGGCTTATTACCGCTCTAAAGAAGAAGAAATCGATTGGAAAGAAAACCGCGATCCGATTGAAATTATGGGCCAATGGCTGGCGTCGGAAGGAATTGCATCGCAAAGCGAATTAAAAGTGATCAGCGATACGATCTATACTGAAGCAAATGATGCGGCCGAATATGCTTTGACCGCCGCTTACCCTGATGTGTCAGAGGTAACAATGCATGTATACGCGGAGGCCTCGTGATGAGAGAGATTACACTTTCGGAAGCTGTGAAAGAAGCCATCGCTGAAGAAATGCGCCGAGATCCAACGATTTTTCTGATTGGTGAAGATGTCGCTGAAGCAGGAACGCCATTTAAAGTAACCTCGGGCTTGGTTGAAGAATTTGGGACTGATCGGGTGATCGATACGCCAATTTCTGAGCCGGGCTTTATGGGGCTGGCGGTGGGTGCCGCAATGACCGGTTCGCGCCCAATCGTTGATTTGATGTTTGGCGATTTTTTGTTTCTTATTATGGATCAGCTGTGTAACCAGGCGGCTAAGGCCCACTACATGTCGGGCGGAAAGCTGAGTGTTCCGTTGGTACTGCGTACAAACCTGGGTGCGACCAGGCGTTCCGCGGCACAGCACAGCCAGTCACTGCATGCTTTGGTGGCCCATATTCCGGGGCTAAAAGTGGCATTGCCCTCTTCGGCCTATGAAGCAAAGGGCCTGCTGAAAACCGCCATACGTGATAATAATCCAGTGGTCATTCTTGAAGACAAGCTGATGTATCAAGATAAGGCGCCGGTGCCCGAAGAAGAATACCTGATCCCCTTTGGTCAAGCCAATATCGTGCGCGAAGGCAGCGATGTGACGCTGGTCGCAACCTCTTCGATGCGCCAGGTCTGTGAAAAAGCCGCCGAAATGCTTACTGAAGACGGTATCAGCGCCGAGATCATCGACCCACGCACCATCGTGCCGCTTGATGAGGCCACAATCTTATCTTCGGTAAAGAAAACCTCACGCGCGATCGTGGTCGATGAGGGCCATCAAAGCTATGGCGTTGCGGCTGAACTCGCATCGATAATATCCGAAAAGGCGTTTTATCATCTGGATGCGCCGGTAATCCGAATGGGCGCAATGGATGTGCCAGTGCCATTCAGCCCAGTTCTTGAAGATTTAACCGTGCCAACCCCTGAATCGGTGGTGCAAAATGCGCGCAAAATAGTTTCTGGAGAGATGATCCATGGCCTCTGAAGTCAAGATGCCGCAACTGGGAATGAACCAAGACAGTGCGGTGATTGTTGCTTGGTTGAAAGCTGTTGGCGATAAGGTTGCATTGGGAGACGCACTTTTAGAGGTGGAAACCGATAAAGCCACCGTCGAGGTTGAAGCCTTGGCCAAAGGCTATTTGGCCGGCATCCAAGCCGCAGAGGGCGATGATGTGCCGGTTGGCAATCTAATTGCAATGATCGTGGATTCAGAAGCTGATGTTGAGGTCGCGCAAGCGGCTTTGCAAAGCGCAGGATTAGACGCGGTGCCAAGCGCCGCCCCCCCTAATCCGGTGCAAGTACCGGAGACCGCGCCGCCTCGGCCAGATCCGGTTGCCGAACGACCCAAACGCCAACCCGCACTTAAGCCGTTTGCACTATCACGGGGGCAAGTTCTGGCCTCGCCTAAGGCAAAGCTCTTGGCAAGCGAGCGCGGGATAGATCTGGCCGCGTTACGGGCGCAAGGTTTGCCGGAACCGATCCACGTAAAAGATTTACCGCTTAGCCCTGTTGGGGCTCACTATGTACTGTTGGCGCGGGTTAGCCAAGCCGCCTTGAATGCGCTGCTGTCGCGCTGTGAAATCACCGATAGAACAATGCTTTTTGCGGCTTTCGCGGCAGGGGCTTGGCGCAGGTTGTTTGAGGTTGAAGATGTGGCAGTTGCCCTTATTGGGCTTGATGGCGAAGTTGCTATTTGTGTCAATCCTGATCGCGGTGGAGAGGGCACTTTGAACGCAACGGCGCTTTCGCTGATAGACCTTTGCGAGACGCGGCTTTCTTCCTATGCAAACTCGGCCGTGGGGGTCACCCTTTGCGCAGCTAAAGAGCAGGATGCGTTTGTGCTAACGCTTTCTGTTAGTGGCGGTGGGCTGGCAATGCCCCAAGCGGTTGGACTTTTAAATGAGATCGCGGCAAGGGTAGAAGACCCGATACGTCAGCTTTTATGAGATGAGATAATTATGACTAAATTTCTGAATAAGCTTCATATCGGTGGTGAATGGCGTGAAGCCTTGAATGGTGCGCATTTTGATGTATTGAACCCAGTCAATGAAACAGTGCTGACCAGCGTTGCAATTGGTACCGTCGAAGATGCGCTGGCTTGCGTTGATGCTGCAGATGCTGCCTTTGCAGCGTGGACCAGCAACCCCCCGCATGAACGCAGTGAAATTCTACGCAAAGCCTTTGAGATTTTTACAGAGCGCTTATCTGCTATTGCTCGGCTGATAACTTTGGAAAACGGCAAGGCTGGCACGGATTCAATGGGCAAAGCGAAATACGCTGCCGAATTCTTTCGCTGGCATTCAGAAGAGGCAGCGCGCTCGGATGGATATTTGGGCATGGCGCTGGCAACTGGCGCTCGTACCGCGGTGCATCAAAAACTCGCCAGTATCGCCCTTTTGATAACCCCTTGGAATTATCCTGCGGCCATGGGCGCCCGTAAAATAGTTCCTGCGCTAGCCGCGGGTTGCCCGGTTGTGATTAAACCGGCTTCGGAAACCCCTTTAACAATGCTGGCGCTTATTCCGATTTTAAAAGAGGCTGGCCTGCCGCCAGGCGTGATCAATATCTTGCCATCTCGCAGTCCAGGCGAAGTGGTTGCGGCCATTCTTGCTGATCGACGTGTGCGGGTGGTTAGCTTTACCGGCTCCACAGATATGGGCCGAAAAATTCTGCATGCGGCAGCGGATAGTATTGTTAAGCTGGCGATGGAGCTTGGTGGGAATGCACCCTTCATCGTGTGCCAAGACGCAGATGTTGAGGCGGCTGCGCAGGGGCGGATGCTGGCCAAGATGCGCAATTTGGGTGAAGCGTGTACTGAAGCCAATAGGATTTACGTACATGAGGATGTCGAAGTGCCCTTCGTTGAGTCTTATATCCAAAAAATGGCAGCGCTTAAAATGGGCAACGGCTTATTGCCCAGCATTGATGTCGGGCCTTTGGTAACTGCCAAAACGCGCGATAAGGCGGCCTATTTTGTCGATGACACCGTTGAAAAGGACGCCAAGGTCAAACTGGGCGGCGCCCGTCCTAATGGCCCTGGCTTCTACTACCCGCCGACGGTTCTTTCGCAGGTGCCTGACAGTACCGCATGTCTGAGTGATGAAATATTCGGACCGGTTACTGCGATCCAAACTTTTACCAATGAGGATGAGGTTGTCGCGCGGGCCAATAACACCGAATTCGGGCTAGTCGCCTATCTTCACACCAAGGATATGCGCCGCAATCTTGGTCTTTCAGAAAGGCTTGATTTTGGTATAATCGGGCTTAATTATGGGCTGGTTTCAGACCCTGCTGCGCCGTTTGGAGGGACCAAGAAATTTGATTTAGGGCGTGAAGGCGGTAAAAAAGGCATGCTGGAATTCCAGGAAACACAGTATATTTCAACGGAGTTGTAGGAGATGGATACGATCGCGAGTCCCTCTGTTCGCAGGCTGGCAATGAACAAGGGTATCGATATTGATGAGCTTGCGGCGCGTCTGGGTCGCGAAACCATTACCCGCGATGATATTTTAGGGGGATCATCGGCCTTGCCCTCTGGCGCAGCAGTGTCCAATAAATATTGGGATGTAGATCATTCCCATTATGGGCCTGTTTCCCATCGCCAGCTGAATAGGATGGCGCTGGTTACCTTGGCAAACCTAACCGCAGCGCAGCAGCTTATTCCGGCGGTCACGCATCATGACAGCGCTGATGTGACTCGAATTGAAGCGACGCGAGCGCAGCTAAAGCAGGACGGCATCCGCATAACGGCCTTGGCTTTTCATGTGGCGGTGCTGGCGCGTTGTCTGAAAGAGTATAAAATCTTCAATGCCTCACTTTCCGCAGATGGCCAAAATTTAATACTGAAAAGCTATGTAAATATTGGCATTGCGGTTGATACACCGCAGGGCTTGATTGTGCCTGTTATCAGAAATGCCGATCAAAAGCGTATTCAGGAAGTTTCGGATGAAATATTAGCTCTTGGCGCGCGGGCGCTGGCCCGCCGTATCCGAGCCACGGAAATGGGCGGCGCCTCAATGAGCATTTCATCGCTAGGAGGGATCGGCGGTGAAGCGTTTTCGCCTATCGTAAATCCGCCTGAAGTTGCGATTCTTGGTATTACGCGAACTGAAATGCGGCCAGTATGGGATGGCCAGAATTTTGTGCCGCGGCGGATGGTACCGCTTGATCTTAGTTATGACCATCGCGTCATCAACGGGGCAGATGCGGCACGCTTCCTTGATCGGTATAGATATCTTATTAGCAATGCCGATGATTTGGTCATGGGCATTGCCGAGAACAGTGAGTAAATCATCATGCATAGCACCCAAACAACCAGTTTATCTGTGACGATCAACGGCACTGCTCATCAATTTGATATTAGTCCTAAAGTCCCTTTGCTGTATGTTCTTCGTGACCACTTCGGGTTGCGGGCAACCCGATTTGGATGTGGTCAGGGCACCTGCGGCGCGTGCACTGTAAGTGTGAACGGGCAGCCAATTATGTCGTGCGATGTGTCGATAGGCGCGTTGCAGGGCGCCAAAATCGAAACAGCTGAAGCGCTTGATACAGAACCAGCGCATCCGATTTTGTCGGAACTGTTGGCTTTTCAAGCCGGCCAATGCGGGTATTGTCTTTCTGGAATTGCCATGCGCGCCAAAACGATGCTTGAACAGAATAAAACCTTGGACCGTGCGGCGATTGCCGCGGCGCTTGATGATCACCTGTGCCGCTGCGGATCACATAACAGGGTTCTTGATGCAATCGAATCGCTGTTTCGCAAAAGACAAGGAGCATGAGCATGCAGGCCAAGATCTCTGGGCCAATTGCATCTGGCCCCCAGCTCTCAGATTGGTTTTACATCGCAGCAGATGGCCGCCTGATCGTAAAGACGGGCCGTGTTGAACTGGGGCAGGGCAATCAAACTGCCTTGCTCAAAATGGCAGCCGATGAGTTGGGCATACCAGCCACCGATTTAACGCTGGAAATGGCCCGTACGGACCGTACTGTGAATGAAGGTTTCACCGCGGGCAGCATGTCGATTTCAGAGGGTGGGTTAGCCTTGCGCTATGCGGCTTCGGCTTTGAGGTCGGTTTTACTTGCACAGGCTGCCATGCGGCTTGAGACTGCGGTCGATCAGCTTGACCTGCGATCTGGTAAAATTAAATTTAAGGGTAAAATAGCCGATATTCGCGTTTCAGATCTCTTGAAGCAGATCTCATTTATATCAAAAATCCAGGATTATGCCGCCCCAAGACCTTCTAAAAAACGCCCCTCAGATGCCGATCAAGTCACACGGGTTGATTTGAAAAATCGCATTGTTGGCGCGCCCTTTGTGCATGACCTTCAAGAAGACGGTATGCTTTATGGTGCACCGGTGCACCCTCCTAGTATGACATCTGTGCTGGAAGATTTTGATATCGATATGTTAAAGGAACGCCCCGGTGTGGTCGAGGTGATACGCGATGGGTCCTTTGTTGGGATCGTTGCGTGCAGTCCATTTGAAGCTGCAGAGGCGGCAAAATTTGCTCACCGACTGGCCCGTTGGAGCGAAACGGTGCTGTCGCCCAATGATCCGATGGAATCAATCGCTGGCTCTGACGCCGATGCCACAACCGTTTTCTCGCAAGCTGGCAGCAACACACCAGAAGGCACAGTTTATCAAACTGAAGTCTCGCGGCCTTTTCTGATGCATGGTTCGATCGGTCCTTCGTCAGCAATGGCGCTTTGGCAGGATAGTGCGGTGCAAGTTTGGACACACAGCCAAGGCGTGTTCCAGCTGCGCAAGGCTATCTCAATGGCACTGGCAACCGAGGAAGCAAAAATTACGGTTATTCATCATCCCGGAGCAGGCTGTTATGGGCATAACGGAGCAGATGATGCAGCCTTCGATGCAGTGCTTATGGCGCGAGCATTACCAGGTAAGTTGATAAAGGTGGTTTGGTCGCGTCAAGATGAATTTCGCGCAGCTCCAATGGGGCCAGGCATGGTAACTCGGATTGAAGCAATACTTGGGAAAGACGGCCGGATTACGCAAATGTCTATTGATGTAAACTCAGCGCCACATGCTAACCGGCCCAGTGTCAACGGAACTCCAAATTTGCGAGCAGCTGCCTATCTAGCTAAGCCAATTTCTTCCGCTCCATCCACTGATTTACCCTTATCACGTGGCGGTGGAGCAGACCGAAATGCCGTCCCTGGCTATGATATTCCTAATATTCAGGTGCAAAAACGTTTGGTCTTTCTCCCCTATCGTACGTCTTCCCTACGAGCCTTAGGCGCTTTCACAAATATTTTTGCTATCGAAACCTTAATGGATGATATTGCTGTCGATTGTGGGCAAGATCCGATAGCGTTTAGACTTGCGCATCTCTCAGATCCCAGAGCACGTGCAGTGATAAAAAAAGTTGCAGCAGCTAGTAAAATCTCACGAGAGCTGAAAAAAATGGATGGCGTTGGCTGGGGGTTTTCCTACGCCCGATATAAAAATACTTCTGGATATTGTGCAATCTATGCGCAGGTCAATCTCCAGGATACGGTCCGTGTTACCAATGTCTACGCTGCAGTCGATATTGGTGAAGTGATCAGTCAGGATGGTGCGCGCAACCAAATAGAAGGTGGTATTGTTCAGGCAACAAGCTGGACACTTAAAGAATCTGTTTTATTTTCTGGTACCAATGTGCAAGCTGAGACATGGCTAGACTATCCAATTCTACGGTTTAGCGAGGTTCCACGTGTCTTTATTGATGTGATCGATAGGCCAGATTTGCCGCCTTTGGGTTGCGGCGAGGTGTCCCAAGCTCCTACTGTGGCGGCAATTGGAAATGCGGTAAGAGATGCGTTGGGGGTCCGCGTACGAAAATTACCAATCACACGCCAATCTATTATTGACGCAGCCCTTTAAGCTTTTGTGCTCGATGAGATCTGCTGAATCTGACTGACCGCCGCAAGATCAACTGTTGGTAAATAATTTTTTGAAAGGGTGCAGTAATTAAGAAGTCAAAACACTGAATTGCTTCTTAATCTTATCTTACATCAAATACAAAATGGCGTTTTGATAAACTTGATACTGGAGCACAGAAATGGCCACTCAATATAAAAAAGCTTTTTGGCTGTTGCTTTAAGCGACGGCACACCAAAGAAAGCATTTTATACAGCTTGCTTTGTTGGGACAATTTTAACCCTAATAAATCATGGGGGTATGATCATATCTGGTGAGTTCCCACGCTTAATGAAAGTTTTATTAACTTATTGTGTTCCCTTTTTTGTGACGACTTAGGGACCTTATTAAGGACGAAAATAACATATTTTGCAACAAAATATAATAACAGGCTCCAGCATAATTCGTCATTTTAGGCAAACAGGATCAAGTTTTGCCCGGCATCACAGCTTATGTCGCCCGGAAGCAGTTATTTTGCTAAACTTCGGGCGTATTTCCTGATTTTGGGTAGAGCTATCCA
>MDTF01012022.1_pt1 | contig 11871 bp, 13 predicted proteins | sample 811191 | NCBI WGS metagenome assembly MDTF01 (sample SAMN05326649, study PRJNA326480) | marine metagenome | isolation source: seawater | place: Southern Ocean | collected 2011
CATCTCTCCGTTAATGAGTGTTTAAGGGAACAATCCAAAATTTTCAACAAAAAAACTATAAAACAAATAGCCAAAAAATCATTTGTTTCAAGTTTCGTACTATAAAATACTAATTTCATTTGATGGGTAATCTTTAGCGGCAGAGTGAACTAAGTTTTGCTATTATAATTATTTAATTTATCCATAAAATGGTCTAATAAAACCTATTATTAGTTTATAATCTTACTTCCTATGAATAAAGAATTTAATAAAGGTTTATTGTTAGCTGGTTTTGGTTCTTTTTGGTGGGGGTTTTTTGGTGTTCTTTATTTTAAGTACATCTCTTTTATAGGATATGTAGAGCTGGTAGTTCACAGATGTTTATGGACTGCATTAACTTTATTTATAACAACTTTTCTTTTTTCAAAGTGGCATATTTTTTTTTCAATCATCAAAAATAAAAGATATTTAATTTATCTTTTCATCTCAGGGTTTCTCATATTTGTTAATTGGTCGGTTTGGATCTATGCCATAGCAACTAACAGAATAATTGATGCAAGTTTTGGTTATTTTATTATGCCCATTTTAAGCGTAATGTTGGGATATATTTTTTTTAATGAAAAGCTAAATAAAAAAAGAATTTTATCAATATTATTAGTTATAATTTCAATTTTATATCTAATTTTAACTAGCTTTAAATCTTTACCATGGGTAGGTTTGATAGTTGCCTTTAGTTGGGCTTTTTATAATTTAATCAGAAAAATGATTAATATAGATACCGATATTGGTCTATTAATCGAAAGTCTTTTTATTTTACCATTTGCACTAATTACTTTTTATCTAATTACAATCAATAACTATAATGATTTTCAATTTTCAAACCCATCAATGATGTTGATTATATTCTTAGCAGGTCCCATGACAGTAATACCTTTATTTTTATACGTGAGAGGTGTTGAGTTAAGTGGATTAGGTCCAACAGGCATGATCTTTTATATAACACCCACTTTACAATTTTTACTAGGCTATTTTTATTATGACGAACCATTTTCGATAACAAAATTAGTTAGTTTTATTTTTATATGGATTGCTGTAATTATATATTTAAAAGATTTATATGAAACTAGCTAACTACCTATTAATTATTATCTGCTTTAGCTTTACTGCTGTCTTTTCTGACACAAATTTAGAATTTAAAAAATGGAAAAAAAATTTTAGGAGCATTGCTTTGCAAAAAAATATATCAGCAAAAACTTTTGATACAGTGATGGAAAATATAAAATTTTTGCCAAATGTTATAAAATATGACAGATATCAGCCAGAGTTTTACGAGGATACAAAGACTTATGTAACAAAAAGAACATCAAATAATAAAGTGTCAAACGGAATAAAATTTTTTAAAAAAAATAAAAGTTTAATCAAATCAGTTGAAAAAAAATTTGATATAGAAAAAGAATTATTGTTATCTTTGATGGGTATAGAAACCAACTTTGGTACTTATGTTGGCAAAATGGACATACTGTCTTCACTTGCAACTTTAAGTTTTGATAAAAGAAGATCTAAATTTTTTTCAAACGAACTTCTTATACTATTAAGCCTCATCGAATCGAAACAAATTGACTATAAATCACTTTATGGCTCATGGGCTGGAGCTTTTGGTTATTTTCAATTTATGCCATCTACAATGAAAAACTATGCAATAGATTATGATGATGATAAATATATTAATCTCAAAAACAATACTGACGCATATGCTTCTGCTGCAAATTACTTAAAAAAAATTGGGTGGAAAAACAAACAACCATGTTTTTATAAGATAGACTTATCAAAAGAAATTCCAATAAAATATTTAAATGTTTCTGCAAAGAAACTTCATAATAAAAAAAAATTAAAATATTTTAGAAAATATATCAACAATGATTCAGTAATAAGTAATAGTTATGATAATTTGACTGTTGCAATAATAACACCAGACAAAGACATAGTGCCAAATGCTGAAAATTTTAGTCCAGCATATGTTGTGTTTAATAATTATGAAATAATTTTACAATGGAATAGATCTCTGAGATTTTCATTGGCTGTTTGTACATTAAAAAATAAATTTAAAAATGAACTTTAAAAATACACTTTTAATAATACTAGTATTTTTACTTTTAGGTTGTAATCAACATAGTTCAAACAAAAATTTGATTGAACTTAATGATTTACAAAAATATAGAAATAAAGGTTTTGCTCTAGTATATGAAGATAAATTTTTTAAAAATAAAAAAATTTCAAAAAAAATTGACAATAGATCATTTTTAATTTTTCATAGATTTCTTAAGAAGAATTCATTTGTTAAAATAACTAATCCAATAAATAAAAAAACTGTTATTGCAGAAGTGATTTCTAATAATGTAAGATTTTCTTATTTATATAATTCTGTTATCACTGCTAGAATAGCAGAAGAATTATCTCTCAATAAAAATGAACCGTACGTTAGTTTGGTTTTAATTTCACAAAATTCATCTTTTATTGCAAAAAAAGCCAAAACATTTGATGAAGAGATGAATGTTGCGCAAAAAGCACCGGTAGAAGGTATTAAAATTGATAACTTGGGTATTATTAAAAAAGAAAAAAAACAGATCAAAAATCATAATTTTTTATATTCAATTAAAATTGCTGATTTTTATTATAAAGATTCAGCTGAAAATATGATCGTAAGAATAAAGAATGAAACAAACTTACAAAACTCTACCATAAAAAAAATATCAAAGACTAAATATAGGGTACTATTAGGACCGTTTAATGATATAAAAAAACTAGAAGTATCATTTAATGAAATAAATTCATTAAATTTTGAAAATTTAGAAATTTTAAAAAATGATTAAGAAAATAATAATTTTTACAGCTTTAAGTTTTTATTTAACAAATTTTGCTTATGCAAATTTTGATATTAATGCAAGAACTGTAATTCTTCAGGATTACTATTCTGGTGAAATTCTTTATGAAAAAGAACCAGATAAATCTATTTATCCTGCTTCCATGACCAAGATAATGACTGCAATAATCGCTTTTGACTTAATTAAATCAGGAGATTTAAAACTAGATGAAAAATTTATAATTTCTGAAAAAGCATGGAGATTATCTACCGCTGGATATTCCTCTATGTTTATCATGGTAAACGATGAAGTTTCGGTAGAAAATTTACTTAAAGGTATAATAATTGCTTCTGGAAATGATGCGTGTATTGCATTGGCTGAGGGTATTGCTGGTACAGAAGAGGAGTTTGCTATTCTGATGACTGCAAAAGCGAAAGAAATTGGCATGGAAAATACAAATTTTGCAAACTCATCCGGCATTAATAACACTGATAATTACTCAACAGTTAGAGATATTTTAAAAATGTCTACATATTTGATTGATAAGCATCCAAAATTTTATGAAATGTTTGCCGAAAAAAAATTTACTTGGGACAGAACAGGCGGTGATCCAATAACCCAAGGTAACAGAAACCCACTTTTATATAAAAATTTAGGTGTAGATGGAATTAAGACAGGGTATTTAGCAGTTGAGAAGTATTCTTTGGCTTCATCTATAAATAGAAACGGTAGAAGACTTATAGCGGTTGGTAGTGGATTTAATTCAAAAAATGCTAGATCAAAAGAGAGTTCCAAGTTACTTATTTATGGATTGACTAACTACGATCTTGTGCAAATCACTAAGGCCAATCAACCCTTTCAAAAAGTTGATATTTGGCTTGGTAAAGAAGATTCTGTTCAAACATATACAGATGAAGATATATATAAGACAATAAAAAAAGCTAAAAAAAAACTATTAAAAGTTTCAATTAAATATAATCGACCAGTAGAAGCACCAATTAAGAAAGGTCAAAAAATTGCAACTTTAAAAGTAATCTATGACAGTGAGCCAGTAGGTGAATACGATCTTCTATCTTTTAAAGAAGTTAAAAAAGTTAACTTTTTATCAAGATTAATTAAATCATTAAACTACCTAATTTGGGGTGATGTCTAAAAAACCAATTATTGTTTTTGAGGGTATCGAAGGTAGTGGAAAAAGTCACCACATTTCAGTTGTTTCTAAATATCTAGATAAAAAAAAAATTAATTATGTAAAAATTAGAGAGCCTGGCGGTAATCCAAATTCAGAAAAAATAAGAAAACTAATTCTTAGTAACAAGTCTGACTTTAATAAAAATACAGATTTATTATTATATTTAGCTGCAAGAAGTGAAAATATTAATATTATAAAAAAAAATTATAAAAAAAAAATAATACTCATGGATAGATTTACAGATTCAACTATAGCCTATCAACATTATGGTATGGGTGTTAATCTAAATTTAATAAAGTTATTAAATAATTTTTTGCTTCAAGATATAAAAATAGGTTTCACATTTTTAAATATTGTTAATAAAAAAAACTTATTTTTAAGATTAAAAAAAAGAAAATCACTAAATAGATATGATAGATTTGATATGAGTTTCTACAACAAGGTGCAAAATGGTTTTTTAAAATTAACTAATACCAAAAAAAAATCATACCATATAGTAAACTCTAATATAGATATTAAAATTAATGAAAAATTAATTTTAAATAAAATTGATAAATTAATTAAATGAACTTTGAACCATTAAAACAAACCAATTTATTTGGTCATAAAGATTGCCTTAATGGACTAATAAGCCTATATAAGCAAAACCAATTACCTAATAAAATTCTTTTTTCTGGTGTAAAGGGTATAGGTAAATGTACGACAGCTTATCACTTAATTAATTATATATTATCATCCAATGAAGATTTTTCTTATGATGTCATTAATTTTAATATTAATACAGAAAATAAATCTTTTAAATTAACCCTGAACAAATCTAATCCAAATTTTTACCTAATAGATGTTGCTGAGAACAAAAAAAATATTGATATTAACCAAATAAGAAATTTAATTATAAATCTGAACAAATCGTCATTCAACACAAAACCCAGATTTGTATTAATAGATAATATTGAACTTTTAAACATTAATTCTGTAAATGCATTGTTAAAAACTCTAGAAGAGCCGAATGATAATATTAACTTTATACTGATAAATAATAATAAAAATATCTTGCCAACAATAAAATCTAGATGTTTAAATTTTAAGTTTAAATTAACTTACGTTGAATCTATTGAAATTGTTAATAATATTTTAAATGAAAATATTAATAATTTATTAAATAATGAAATCATTAATAACTATAGTACGCCTGGTCAGTTATTAAGAATAATTAATTTCTCAAATGAAAATGATATTGATTTTAAAAATACAAGTTTAAAGAGCTTACTTTCTTTAATTATAAATGAAAAACATTATAGAAAAGAAACTTCAATTAAAGATTTAACATATTCTTTAATCGAACTTTATTTTAGAAACAATATATCAATTAAGAATATTAAACTTATTGATATGTATAGTTATTTTTTGAAAAAAATAGATAATACAAAAAAATATAATTTAGATAACGAAACTCTTTTTATGGAATTTGATGACAGGATATTAAATGGATAAAAAATTTTATATTACGACGCCTATTTATTATCCATCGGCAAAACCCCATATGGGTCATGCATATACAAGTATTATAGCTGATTTTTTTGCAAGATTTAAAAGAATTGACGGTTTTCAAGTCCATTTTTTAACCGGTACAGACGAACATGGTTTAAAAATTCAAAGATCTGCTGAAAAAAAAGGCGTTGATCCATTAGAATTTTGCAATGAGATTAGTCAAAAATTTAGAGATTTATCTAAAACTTTAAATCTAACTAATACTGATTTTATAAGAACAACAGAAGATAGACACAAAAAAACGGTCCAACATCTTTGGAGTGAATTAGTAAAAAATGATGATATCTATTTATCAAAATATTCTGGTTGGTACTCTGTATCAGATGAAGCTTTCTATAATGATGATGAAATAAATGAAGTTAATGGCATCAAAATATCTATTACTTCAAAATCAAAAGTTGAATGGATTGAGGAAGAGTCGTTTTTTTTTCGTTTATCCAAATGGGAAAAGCCACTTCTTGATTATTACGAGGCTCATCCTAATTTTATTTCTCCTGAGTCTAAAAGAAATGAAGTTATTAGCTTTGTTAAAAGTGGCTTAAATGATCTTTCCGTAAGCAGGAAAAGTTTTTCCTGGGGAGTAAAAGTGCCAAATAATAATGATCATGTTATATATGTTTGGCTTGATGCTCTTGTAAATTATCTCAGTGCTTTAAATTATCCTGATACGAATGACACACTATTTAAAAAATTTTGGCCAGCATCAATACATTTGATAGGTAAAGATATATTAAGATTTCACGCTGTTTATTGGCCAGCTTTTTTATTAGCAGCTAAAATCAAATTACCCTCAAAAATTTATGGTCATGGATGGATACTTTCGGGTAATGAAAAAATGTCTAAATCAAAAGGTAATATTTTAGATCCTCTTGAAATTATTAACGAATATGGAATAGATCCATTGCGGTACTACCTTATAAAAGAGGTATCTTTTGGTAATGACGGAAATATATCTCAAGAAAGATTGGAAGATTGTATAAATAGTGATTTAGCAAATAATTTTGGTAATCTTTGTCAACGTGTTACAGCATTTGCTGTAAAAAACTGTGAAAATAAGATTCCACATAAAATCAAATTTGAAGAAGATGATTTAGAGATTTTAGATAAGTACAAAAATAATTTAGACAATATTAGAGAAGAAATTGATAATCAAAATATTAATTTTTATATTAATTATATTGTAAATTCTTTGTTCGAAGCTAATAAATATTTTAATGATCAGGAGCCTTGGAAAAAAAAAGATGACCCAATAAGATTAGGTACTATAGTTTATACAACTTTTGAAATTGTTCGAAAAATTAGCTTTTTGTTATACCCAATAATTCCCGAATCTTCCTTAAAAGCTTTAAAAATTTTTAATCTTGTAGAGAAAGATATAAAATTTTCTTCAATTGAAAATAATGAATTTTTAGCTAAAGGTAGTAAATTTAATAAAATTGATATTCTTTTTAAAAAGATAGAAAAGAAAAATGATTGATTCTCATTGTCATTTAGACCACGAACCATTGTTTGGTGATTTAACAAATGTAATTAGTCGTGCTAAAGCAGTTGGTATTAAAAAACTTTTAACTATTTCCACATCACTAGAAAGTTTTTCAAGAATTAAAGAAATTATTAATATTGATAAAATAATTTATGGAACAATAGGAATTCACCCTCACGAAACTAATAAAAATGTAATCACCTCAGATATAATTGTTGAAAAACTGAATAAATACTCAAAAATTATAGGTATTGGAGAAACAGGACTAGATTTTTATTATAACAATAGTGAAAAAAATATACAAATAAATAGCTTTATAGAACACATAGAGGCTTCCATAAAAACAAATGTCCCTTTAATAATTCATTCGAGAGATGCGGAACAGGAAACATTTGAAATTTTGAATAATTATAAAAATAAGAATCTTAAAATATTAATGCACTGTTTTACAGGTTCAAAAGAATTTGCAAAAAAACTTCTTACTTTAGATTCCTATTTTTCAGCTAGTGGAATTATAACTTTTAAAAATGCCCTAGAAATTCAAAATACTTTTAAATATTTACCATTAGATAAAATTTTGATCGAAACTGATAGTCCTTTTTTAGCTCCCGTACCTAATAGAGGAAAAAAAAATGAACCTTCTTTTATAGATTTTACTGCAAAAAAACTAGCAGAAATTAAGAATATCTCTAAACTTGAACTGGTTGATTTAACAACCGGTAATTTTAATAAACTTTTTTTTAATTAAACATTATGAAATTTATTATCTTAGGATGTGGTAGCTCAATGGGTGTGCCTCGTCCTGATGGTTTTTTTGGAAATTGTGACCCTAAAAATAAAAAAAATTATAGAACCAGATGTTCGGCATTAATAAAAACTAATGTGGAAAATGTTTTAATTGATACATCACCAGATTTACGACAACAGCTAATAAATCAAAAAATAAAAAAAATTGATAAAGTTTTCTATTCTCATATGCATGCCGATCAAACACATGGTATTAATGATTTAAGATCATTCTTTATTAGTAAAAAAAAACCCATAGATGTTTTTGCTGACGAAATCACAGCTAAATATTTAAAAAAAACTTTTACATACTGCTTTAAGAGTTATAGCAAAGAATACCCTGCCACACTTAAAATTAATAAGATCAATAAAAAATTATTTATTAATAATAATAGTAAAAAAATTAATATAAAGCCGATTAAAGTGCTACATGGAAATGTTCACTCAATATGTTATATTTTAGATAAAAAATTAGCTTACATAAGTGATGTTAGCGAAATTTTTTTAAAAGATTATAAGTATTTTAAAAATTTAAAATATTTTATCGTTGACTGTCTCTGGTATAAAAAACATCCCTCACATTTTAATTTGGAAAAATCACTTCAAATGATAAAACTATTTACACCTAAAAAAGCGATCTTAACAAATCTTCATACTGATTTAGACTATAAAGAGCTTAATAAATTATTACCCAAAAATGTAATTTCAGCTTACGATGGTTTAACCTTAGAATTATAATATTTGTTCTATTTTTTTAATAATTTTTTTAGACATTGGATTTGTAAATGATGCATAAGTTTCTTCAATTCGTCCATCCTTGTTAATTAAAATTTTATGAAAATTCCACTTAGGTATCGTTGATTTACCATAACTTTCTTTTGCCCATAAATATATTGGGTGCGCACTATTTCCTTTAACCTCATATTTCCTAGTCATTGGAAATGTAATATTAAAATTTGTTTCACAAAAATTTTTAATTTCATTTTCCGAAGAAGGTTCCTGACCACCAAATTGATTTGACGGAACACCAAGTACAACCAGACCTTTATTCTTATAAATGTCATATAATGACTGCAGATCATTATATTGATTAGTAAAACCACATTTACTTGCGACATTAACTATAAGAAAAGTTTTCCCTTCATAATCAGCTAAGTTTAGCTCATTACCATTAATTGAATTGATTTTAAAATCAAATAATGTTTTTTTACTATCAGAAATACTTTTATTAAAAAAAGAGAACATAAAAAATAATATATAAATACCTATTTTATATTTTGACATCTATTTTTTTTGAAGCAATTAAAAGAAGCAAATAACCTAAAATTGTTGAAAGTAATGAGCCTGATAGTACTCCAATTTTAACACCATCAATATACTGGATATTATTAGCAAAAGCTAAATTTCCAACAAATAAGCTCATTGTAAAACCTATGCCGGTTAAAACTGAAACACCATATAAACTTAACCAACTTGAGTTATTTGGAGCTTCTGCAAATTTAAATTTTATTGATATATAGGAAAATAATAGTACACCAATTTGTTTTCCAAAAAATAATCCACACAATATACCTAGGGGTACTGGCTCCATTAAACTAGATATAGATAGCCCCTCCAAGTTTACTCCGGCATTTGCAAAAGCAAAAAGTGGCATAATTAGAAATGCAACATAGGGTGAAATTGCATGTTCTATTTTTATAAGCAAAGAAAAGTCCCTATCTTTCAGTCTATGTGGAATTGTAGAGGCTAAAAGAACACCAGCAATTGTTGCGTGTATTCCAGATTTATATGTAAAAAACCACATCAATAAACCAATTAATAAATAAGGGGTAAAAATTTTAACTGAAAATTTATTCAATAATAAAAGAATTATATAGCTTAATAGTATTAGACTTAGGTAAGGTATACTTAAATCACCTGAATAGAAAAAAGCTATAATTAAAATAGCACCAAGATCATCAATAATTGCTAACGCTGTTAAAAACACTTTTAATGACATTGGAATTCTTGATCCCAGCAATGACAATACACCCAAAGAAAAGGCTATGTCTGTGGCCGAAGGAATGGCCCATCCATTCATAGTTTCCATGTTACCCCAATTAATAAATACATAAAAAAGAGCAGGGACTGCCATTCCACCTACTGCAGCAATTATTGGGAGTAATGCTTGTTTAATATTTGAAAGTTCCCCTTGGATAAATTCTCTTTTTATTTCCAAAGTAACAAAAAAGAAAAAGATTGCCATTAGAGCATCATTAATCCAATGATGAACGGATAGTTTTAATCCAAATTCATTTATTCCAATAAATAAATATCTCTCTAGTGTATAAAAATATAATTCACTTAAATTACTATTACTTATTATCAAAGCAAATATAGCTGCAATTAATAATACCAAGCCACTTGCAGCTTCAAGTTTAAAAAACCATTTAAAAGGTTTGGATAAATAATTAATCATAAAAAAATTAAGTTAAATCAATAATAAATAATTTAATATCTTTTAATGTTTCAAAAAGATTAAATAAAAAAATTTCTAAAAAAGGAAATATGCTAATTAGTGGTGATCTTATTGTGTCTACAAGAATCACTAAAGCAACAAAAGTGATAATAAAAACTATCAAATATGAAAAAAATTTACCCGGCGCAGAGATTTTAATATCTCTTTTATGCTCTGTTATTATTTCATTCTTAAGGTTCTTGCTATCATTATAGGCTGTAGATTTTTTTTCAGGGTTGTTTTTGGTTTGTTTTATAAAACTGTCTGGATGAGTATCTCCAAATACTTGAGCTTGTTGGTTATTTTTTTTATCTAGCACAAATGTTTCTGATGATGGTTTTTCAACATTATGATACCAGCTATGATCACATGATCCACATTGAATTTGTCTTCCGTTGCTTGGAATTAGATTTGTGTCAACATTGAATTTTTTATTACAATTTATGCACTCAATAATCATAATTTTTATATACCAGATTCTATGAAAATTACCTTAATTTGGTTATCTTTATCCTTTTAAATAATTAAAATGTGCTGTAATAGTACACGGATCGGAGTGTAGCGCAGCCTGGTAGCGCATCTGGTTTGGGACCAGAGGGTCGCAGGTTCAAATCCTGCCACTCCGACCATCAGTTATGAAAAAAGCAACGATATATATACCAAATAAAAATCCTATGCAGTCTGGTTTAGGTAAAAATAAATGGATATTAGAATTTAAAACAAAAAATCCTACAAAGAATCCTTTAATGGGATGGGAAAGTTCAGCAGATACTTTAACTGAATTAAGATTAGAATTTTCCTCAAAAGAATTAGCTGTTAGTTATGCTCAAAAAAATAAGATTAATTTTGAGCTAATAGAACAAAAAAAAAGAAAGACAGTTAAAAAATCATATGCTGATAATTTTTTAAGATAATTTATGTTTAAATTTTTTACTGTCAAAAAATGGCGTTTATGGGCATGGTTGGGTTCGTTCATAATTTTAGCGTCTCTATGGGTTCAGGTAAAAATAGATGTGAAAATTAATGAGTGGTTTGGTGTATTCTACGACATGATTCAAAAGGCTCTTGGGTCTCCTAACGCAATTACTATTGAAGAATATTGGTCAAGTTTAGCTTCATTTATTACACTGGCAGGAATGTATATCACTCTTTATGTAGCAATAAGTTTTCTCACAGCACATTTTTTATTTAGATGGAGGACAGCAATGGTTGAATGGTATCATTCTGTCTATGATAAAGCTCGTAAAATAGAAGGTGCCTCACAACGTGTTCAAGAAGATACAATTAAATTTACACGGATTATGGAATCGTTAGGTACAAGTTTTATTGAGTCTGTTATGGTATTGATACAATTTGTTCCTATATTGTTAGGTTTATCAATAGGGATACCGATATTTTTTTTTGGTGATTGGCAATATGGATTAATTACAGGTGCTTTAATTTGGACCTTGGGTGGCACAGCATTTTTAATTGGTCTTGGGTGGATATTACGTTTAGTAGGAGTTGAGTACGATCTTCAGAA
>MDTF01003473.1_pt1 | contig 11870 bp, 13 predicted proteins | sample 811191 | NCBI WGS metagenome assembly MDTF01 (sample SAMN05326649, study PRJNA326480) | marine metagenome | isolation source: seawater | place: Southern Ocean | collected 2011
GGAATAACCCCTGCTGCTGTTTATATTTTGTTGTCACATGTAAAAAGAAAGTCTATTAAGCTTATAGCTTAATGAATGAGATTTTAAATAAATACCCACTATTAAAAGATCAAAATGTTCCACGTGAAACACTTCTGGATTTTGAAACATTCATAGGCATGCTTCAAAAAATTAATAAAGAAATTAATATTATCAGTAAAGACACGGCTAAAAATGATGTAATAAGAGAGCGACATATAGTGGATTCATCACAAGTAATTGAATTTATTGATTTAAATAGCAATAAAATAGTAGATATAGGCTCGGGTGGAGGTATGCCAGGAATAGTTTTGTCAATAATGCTTAAAAATATAGGGAATTCTTCTAAAATCCATTTATATGAAAAAAGTCACCATAAAAGTGCTTTTTTAAGAAATGTGTCAAGGGATTTAAAGCTAAATACAGAAATTATGCAACAAAATATTTTTGAGGCACAAAATTTAGAGTCAGGTACAATAATGGCAAGAGCTTTTAAACCAATGCCAGTAATTTTAGAACTAGTTTATAAAAACTTTAATAAATATAATAATTTAATTTTATTTATGGGAAAAAATGGTGAAAAAATTTTAGAAGACACTTTAAAAAGTTGGGACTTCGACTTTGAAAAAAAAAAAAGTATTACTAGCGAAGGTTCATTTCTGTTAAACATAAAAAATATTAAAAATAAATTTAAAAACTAGAATGCAAATTATTTCCATAATAAATCAAAAGGGTGGTGTTGGAAAAACAACAACTGTAATTAATCTTGCAGCTGGTTTAGCTGAACAAGAAAAAAGAGTTTTAGTAATTGACCTTGATCCTCAGGGTAATGCTACCACTGGACTCGGTCTATCCAATTTAGAAAATTCTAGCAACACTATTTATGGTGTGTTGAATGGAACCAAGTTAATTTCAGAGGTCACCAAAAAAACTCAATTTAAAAATTTGGATATAGTAACATCTAATGTTGACTTATCTGGACTTGAAGTTGAAACTGCTAGTGATAGTAGAAGGGCCTTCATTTTAAAACGCGAATTAACCGCCTATTTGAATGATTCTAAAGGAAACTACGATTATATACTTATAGACTGTCCGCCATCATTAAGTTTACTTACGGTCATGGCCTTGGTGGCTTCCCATTCACTTTTAGTACCGTTGCAAACAGAATTTTTTGCCCTAGAGGGCTTAACACAACTAATGAAAACCATTGAGAGAGTAAAAGTAAACTTAAATCCAGAATTAAAAATTAGAGGAATCCTTTTGACCATGTACGATAAGCGAAACAAACTTTCATCTCAAGTTGAAAAAGAGGCAAGAGATTATTTTAAGGAAAAAGTTTATCTCACTATAATACCAAGAAATGTTAGGTTGTCAGAGGCACCATCACATGGTGTGCCAGTTTTAATTTATGACAAGCCCTGTCTTGGCAGTAAATCTTATTTCAGTTTTACCGATGAATTTATTAACCAAGAACAAACTATAGAGAGCGTAGCATAGTGGACTCAAATAAAATAAAAAAAGGGTTGGGTCGCGGATTGTCATCATTAATAGGTGAGTCAACACTAGATACAAATATTAATAAATTACCCATAAGTGATCTGATGAGTAATAAATTTCAACCAAGAAAAATATTTGATGAAGAAAGTTTGCAAGATTTAACTAATTCAATAAAAGAAAGAGGTATTATACAGCCTATTATAGTTAGAATGTCTGCAGATTACGATTCGAAGTATGAAATAATTGCAGGGGAGAGAAGGTGGCTGGCAGCTCAAAAAGCAGGCTTACATGAAGTACCAGTAGTAATCACAAATGTAAATGATTTAAAATCTTTAGAGTTTGCGATTGTAGAAAATGTTCAAAGAAATGATTTAAACGTAATAGAAGAAGCCAGAGGCTATCAACGGTTAATCGATGAATTTTCATATGATCAAGAAAAAGTAGCACAATTTATTGGAAAAAGTCGGAGTCATATAGCAAATTTTTTGAGATTATTACACTTGCCTAATGAAGTTTTAAAATTAATTGAGGATAAGAAATTATCAGCAGGCCACGCAAAAATTTTAGTTGGATTGGATAATGTTGTATTTATTGCAAAAAAAATTATTGAAAAAAAACTTTCAGTTAGACAGACAGAAAATTTTGTTAAAACTTTTAAAAAAATAATAAATACTAGTAAGCCAGTAAAAGACTCAAATGTGAAAAATTTGGAATCATCTATTACACAAAAAATTGGATTAAACGTCTCCATCAAGAATAAGAAAAACAATAAAGGTTCTATAGTATTTGAATATAACGATATTGAGCAATTAAATAAAATTATTGAGATTGTTAAAGCTAATTACTAATTGAACAAGCTTGTTTAATAATAAAATCTGAAAGAATATTAACTGAACTATTTGAATACTTTTTGATTAAAAGTTCAATTTCATTAATTTCATACGTTAAATTTTCGGCATTCTGACACGACCAACTATTTATTTGTTGTTTTACAATTTCTTTATCTTTCCAAAAGATAGGTGGTTTGAAGCTAGAAATAACAGTTTCAATATTTTTTGTTATTGATGCTTTTTTACACAATATAATTAGCCTTTTTGATTTCATTAGCAAACTCCTAATAATTAGAATGCAGTCTTCTACAGAGTAATTATTCTCATTAAGTATGTGAATAGTTTTTTTTTTATTTTTAGATAGACATGAGTCTATTAACTCAGAAACATTATAATTTTCAGCTAAATTTGTGAGTTTTATAATATCGTCTAAGTTTATTTTATTTTTATTTACTACAAAATTTTCAATTTTTTTAAGTTCATTATTTAAGTTTTGTCTATCTCCTCTGCTCCTTGCCGTAATCAAGTTAATCATCTGATTGGAAATGGATATTTTTTTTTCTCTAAAAAATAACCCTGCAATTGCAGACAATGTTTGATTGTTGTCTTCATAAAATGGAACGCAAATCGCATTTTTATTTTTTTCAAACAAATTTCTAAGTTTGGATTTCTTTATCAATACATTGGAATTTAAAATTAAGACTAAACCAGAAATATTCTTTTCGATTATCTCATTGATTATTTCTGTTATTTTATCTGTTGCTCTATTTACTATAATAAGTTTTTCTTTTTCGAAGAAAGACTTTGACAAAATTTCATTAAAAAAAGATTCTTGATTATTGAGAATTTGATTTTCATCATAGAAATATGTGCATTCTGCATATTTCTTTTTAAATTTATTATTTATTATTTCGTCTTTATGGCCTTGGTTTTCTCCGTATAATAAAAAAAATTTTTCTTTATATTCAGTTTTATTAAGCTCAAAACTTTTAATAATCATTTATAATGATTGCAGTTTAATAGTTATTTCTTGGGCTATTTCTTTAATTATATTTTCCTCAATAGTATTCTTGTACTGACTTAGGCTAAATTTATTTATTTGGTTTCTATAATTTGAATTTTTATTAATCACAAAAGTTGCTATTGGAGTGTTTATATCATTATAGAATACTTCTACTTTAACATTTATGACCATCTCATACGTTGAGGCCACTCTCTTAGAGTCTCTTGATGTTATGTTATTTTTTTTATCTGAAAGAATTTTTAATATATATTTTTTTTTATCTTCGATTTCTTTTTTATTGTTGTTAAGATTTTTAGATATTTTTCTAGTTATTTTACTTTCATTGACATTATCGATTGCATCAATATAAAAAGATAATTTTTTTGTAGAAAACATAGGCTCATATCCTGCACAACCAGTCATAATAAAAAAGCAGATATAAATTATTATTTTTCTCATTTTAATATCAAATTAATTAATCTATTTTCAACGTAAATTGTTTTTATAATTGTTTTATCAAGAATGTATTTTTTGTATTCGCTATCTGATTGAATCATATTTATTAATTGTTTTTCATTAATACCTTTATTGCAAATTAATAAGCCTCTTTTTTTTCCATCTAACTGGACAACTATATTAAAAGTTTTTCTTTTTAGGTCATTTTTATTAACAATTGGCCAAGTAGAAATATCATTAACTTGAATATCAGCAATGCACTCAGATGTAAAATGAGGAATAACTGGACTTAGAATTGTTAGGATTTTTAGATAATTTTCTATTAAAATAGGATTGTTTATTTCACTTATTTGTAGTTTTGATAAAAAATTATATGACTCATGAAAATTTGCTATAATCACATTATAGTGAAAGTTGTCCAAATTTATTGTCACTTTATTAATCATCTCATTTGTAAATGTTTGAAAATTATCTTCTGTTAAACTTTTCTCTTTCCTCTCCTTCTTTGTTGAAGATAAAATCTCATTTTTGATGTTTTGATGTAATAGCCAAAATTTTTGAACAAATTTATAAGCAGCAAGCATACCCTGATCAGACCATTGAACATCTCTTTCTGGAGGGCTATCTGAAAGAATAAATAATCTTACTGCGTCTGCTCCATAGTTTTCTATCATTTCCTCAGGATCAACTGTATTTTTTTTTGACTTTGACATTGATTCAGAGGCACCAACTAAAACTTTTTTTTGAGGACTGTCTTTTATAAAGTAATTATTTTTATTAGAAATATCTACTTCTTTAGGATTTAACCAAACGCCATTTTCATCTTTATATGTTTCGTGACAAACCATACCCTGGGTAAATAATCCAGAAAAAGGCTCAGTAAGATTAAATTTTTTATTTTTGTCTCCAAGAGCTAGTGTAAAAAATCTTGAGTAAAGTAAATGAAGTATAGCGTGCTCAACACCACCTATATACTGATCAACAGGCATCCAATAATCGATTTCATCATTACTAAAACCATAATCCCTATTATTTGGAGAACAGAATCTTAAAAAATACCAAGAAGAGTCAACAAAGGTATCTAAAGTATCAGTTTCAATCGTGCAATCTTCGCCATTAATCGAAATTTTTTTCCATTCATGCTGATGGTCAAGAGGGTTGCCAGTTGTATTTAAATTAATTTTTTCTGGAAGTTTAATTGGCAGGTTCTCTATGGGTATTTTTATGGCCTCATTATCTTTATTATATGCAATTGGAATTGGACAGCCCCAGTACCTTTGTCGAGAAATACCCCAATCTTTTAATCTGTAATTAATTTTTTTTTTTCCAATTTTTTTATCTTCTAGTATTTTTATAGTCTGAGAAATAGATTCTTCGGGTGCCTTTAAATTATTTAAGAATTCAGAGTTAAAAATTATTCCCGGTCCAGTATACGCTTCATTATTAATTTGAAAGTCGTCACTTTCATTTTCAGGTTTAACAACAGGTAAAACCTCTAAGTTATATTTATTTGCAAAATCTAAATCTCTTTGATCATGTGCTGGACATCCAAAAACAGCACCAAATCCATAATCCATTAAAACAAAATTAGCAAAGTAAACAGGTACCTTTTTTTTATTAAGAGGATTTATTGCTATTAGGGCAGTTTTGAAACCTATCTTTTCAGCCTGAGCAATAGATTCTTCTGTGGTGCCAGTTTTAGAACAATTTTTTTTGAATTTTATAAATTCATTATTTTTTTCGTAAAAGGCTGAGATTGGATGATCTGCTGAAATTGCTAAAAAAGAAAAACCGAATAATGTATCGGGTCTAGTAGTGTAACATTTAATCTCCTTAACTGGTAAATCTCCCTCAATTTCAAAACTTATTTCACAACCAAATGATCTACCGATCCAATTTTTTTGCATAGTTTTAACCTTAGCTGGCCATTGATTAAGATTATTTAGTCCATCAAGAAGTTCTTGAGAAAATTTAGTTATATTAAAAAACCATTGATTGAGTTTTTTTCTTTCAACAATAGCTCCAGATCTCCAACCTTTTCCATCAATAACCTGTTCATTTGCAAGCACTGTTTTATCAACGGGATCCCAATTTACGTAGCTTTCTTTTCTATAAACTAGACCTTTATCGTATAATTCTAAAAAAAATATTTGCTGATGTTTGTAATAATCTGGAGAACAGGTAGAAATTTCCCTTTCCCAATCAATAGAAAGACCAAGTTTTTTTAACTGAAATTTCATTGCTCTAATGTTTTTTTCAGTCCAATCCTTAGGGTCTAGATTATTAAGTTTAGCTGCATTTTCAGCTGGCATTCCAAATGAGTCCCACCCCATGGGATGTAAAACATTAAAGTCTTGAAGTTTTTTGTATCTGGAAAGAACATCGCCAATCGTGTAGTTTCTAACATGGCCCATATGAATATTTCCCGATGGATAAGGAAACATTTCTAAACAATAAAATTTTTTTTTACTTTTATCTATTTTTGCACGGAATACTTTTTTTTCATCCCAATGCTTCTGCCACTTTTTTTCAATAACTTTAAAATTATATCTTTCCACTTTTACTTAATAATTTTTTTAAAATATTTTTATATTAATTAGCTATATCTTTTTAATCTTTATATGCTTTCTTAGATTTTTTAGATCTACCTTTTTTGCTACTTTTTTTATAAATAACTGCTTTTTTTAAAATACTATCTTTTAATTCAGCAACTAAATCAGTTTTTATTTCTTTAATGCTACATTTTTCTTTAATGCAGTTACGTTTATAAATTTTAATAGTCAATCCATCAGCTCTAATATCATTGCTTAAAAATCTAACATTAATTTTTATGGCCTCATCTATGTTTCCATCTGAATACCAGTCGGTAATTATAACGCCACCAGAGTAATCCACATTTGCTAAAGAAATAAAACTCAAAGTGTCTAAAGTTGATTTCCACATGGGGTTAGCAGAGGCAAATAAAAAATCACCACCACTGGCACCTGATCCAAAAAGTGGTATACCTATACCCTTTCCATCTATAGCATTCTGTCGAGCACGCTTTTTAGCATTTGGTTCAACTGGTTTAGACCAGTCAGGTTTAGGTATCTTAGAACACCCATTAAATATTATAGAAATGCAAAAAATGATTAGAAGCGATCTAATTGTTTTATAAAAGGTCATATTTCATGTGTTTAGCTTAAATTAACCCTATTTCATAATACTAATTAATATAGTTGTAAATATATCACAAAAGGTAAAAATAACAATATATAGGGCTGAATATTGGGTATTGAGAGGGATTATTTGTTATTAAATATGCATTCATATGAAAAACATAACAAAAGGAAATAAATGAATAACATTAAAAAAATAGGTCTTTCAGCTTTAGCTGGATCACTTGCTATGGTGTCTGCGAACGCTGTAGATTACACTATGTCTGGAGAACTTGCTTCTTCATTCCAAACTGCAAAAGGTGACGTTGGAAGTACAGAAGCTTCTAATGGTAAAGGTTTCGGAACTGAAACTGATTTAACATTTACTGCTGCTGGCGAACTAGATAATGGTTTCACAGTAGATATGCTTATGGGAATTGATACAGCTGGTACTTTAGCTAACTCATCATCTCAAGTAACTCTAGGTATGGGTTCTTTAGGTGCGCTTAGACTTAACCACATTGGTGGGTCATCTGCGAACGCAATAGATGATGTTACGCCTAACGCATACCAAGAAGTATGGGATGGACTTTCTGATGGAAGTAATCCTTCATTCTTTGGTAATCAAAATAGTTCTGGATCAATTGAATACAGATCTGCTGCTTACGATTATGCGGGTGTAGCAATATCTGGTACTTTACTTTACGATCCAAACTCAGGTCTTGGTGCAAATGGCGTACGTGCTGTTGGTGCAACTTCTGTATCTGGTCAATCTGCAACTATCAAAGTTACACACGCTTCTGGTTTAGAAGTTGGTGGTGGTCTTGAAGAAGTAGATGACGCTAGTGGTATAGTTGGTATTACAAGTGCTACTAACCAAATTACTGGTTACGTTAAGTATGCTGTAGGACCAGTATCTATTGGTTACCAAGAAGCTTATGAAGACAATAGAGCTGCTACAGGTACTGTCGGTCAAGACCAAAGTGCTACTATGACTGGTATTGCTTACACAGCAGGAGATCTAACGGTTTCTTACGGTGAAGCAACGCTAACTCAAGAAGCTATTGGTGCAACTGCTGGAACTGAAGAAGATTTTGATTCTTTACAAGCAGCTTACACAATTGGTGCAATGACTATATCTGCAGCAATTAGTGAAACTACTGGAGTAGGTGGTGTTGCCGCGCAAAAATTCGAAACAAACACATTAGCTGTTTCTTTCGCATTTTAATTAGTACCCAAAAATTTAGAAACCGGCCTAAGAAATTAGGCCGGTTTTTTTTATCCATCCAATTGCAGCAAATCCATAACACTGAATCATTTTTAATTTATAGAAGTTTGATGAATTAATCCCACCTAAGGCTATTATTTTTAAATCAGAAGAATTTGAGATTTGGTTAAATCTAGAAACATCTAAAAAGAACTTCGTTTTTTTTGTTCTGAAAATAGGAGAAATAAAAACTTCAATACAGCCTTGTTTTCTTTTATTTATTAATTGAATTTTATTATGTGCAGAACCAATTATTTTAAAGTTTTTACGAGTAGATAAATTTTGAAAATTTAGTAAATTATTAAAAGATGGAACGTAAACACCATCCAAATTAAGATTTTTTGCTATCTTTAGATTGTTTGAGATATAAAATTTCCTTTTTTGCTGAATACAGATATCCCTAATATTTCTAATAACTTCAAGACTTATTTTGTCATCATAATTTCTATATATTAAAGAAATTTTCCTATTTAAGTTTTTTATTTCATTGCCATTAAAACTATTTATAAAGTAGTAAATGTTAGGTTTATTATGCATACAGTTGTTACTAAATTAATATCAATTCAAAAAGAAATACAGGAAAAAAATACTAAAACAAAGATTATAGCTGTATCGAAAACATTCCCAATAGAAGAGATAATCCCATTAATTGATAATGGTCATAAGGATTTTGGTGAAAACAAAATTCAAGAAGCTGTTAAAAAATGGACCTCAATTAAAAAAGATTTTCCTGATATTAACCTACACATGATTGGAAAAATTCAATCAAATAAAGTTAAATTTATCTTACCTTTATTTGATTATGTGCATTCATTAGATAGTTTAAAGTTGGCAGAAAAAATCTCTAATGAACAAAGAAAATATAAAAAAAATATTAAAATTTTTATACAAGTAAACATTGGCGATGAATTGCAAAAAGCAGGCATTAGTCCCAATGAAGTTAAAAACTTTAAAAATAAATGCGTTGAGGAATTTAATCTTAATATTATAGGCTTAATGTGTCTTCCCCCAAAAAATAAAATTGCCTCAATTTATTTTAAAGAAATGAATCAACTCTTAATAAAAACAAATTTAAAAGAACTAAGTATGGGAATGTCCAATGACTATATGGATGCAATAGATAATAATTCTTCATATGTTAGAATAGGATCTAAGATTTTTGGAAGTAGGGGTCATTAAATTTTGATTTTAGTATTAGCTGTAATTAAGTTTAAGATTATTAAAAAATCTTTTTCTTTTACGGCAATACAACCTTCAGTTTTCTTATAGTTTTTGGTAAGATGTAAAAAAATTGCACTACCTTTTCCTAATTTTGTATTTTTGGTATTATATTTAATTACAATTAAATAATCATAAACATTGTCATCTCTATATAATTTTTCATGTTTTACTTTTTTATTGATTTTTATCTCTCTGTTATAAAATTTACTAGTAGCATCATCGCACCAGCCCATATTTTTTTTTATAATCTTAGTCGAAATTTTTGTGGTAGGCTTTTTAACTCTATCAGCCCTGTAGTATAATTTACCTAATTTAAAAATTCCTCTCGGTGTACATTTATCCCCCTCTTTTTTTCTGGAACTAATTCCATTTTTACCGATTGAACATTTTAAAATATAATCGTCTAATCTTAAGGTCTCTTTATTTTTAAGCTTTATTAGCATATGCTAAACTTTTATGACAAAACCATTTGTAAGCATAGTAGAAATTTCACCTTTACACGATGTACTTGTTGAAATTAAATCTTTTTTTTCATTTCAAATATTAAATTTTATTAATACAAAAGATTTTTTGTATCAGAGAAATAAGAATAATCTGGATGTTTTAAACTCAATTATTATTTCTAAGAAAAATAATAATTTTTTATTATCTTCTGAAATAATTAATTTAAAGGATGTAATTTTAATCGATGATTCTCCAATTATAATAGACCAATTATTAGATAAGATTAATATACTTTTAATTAAAAATAAATATGATTTTCAATCACAACTTAATATTAAGAATTATACCATTAACTTAAATTCAAAAACTATTTCAAATAATTTAAATAGCTTAAAACTTACAGAAAGAGAAATTGATATTATTTTATTTTTAAAAGAAAAAGAAATTCCACAATCAATTATTACTTTACAAAGCGAAGTATGGAAATACTCAACTAAATTAGAGACACATACTGTAGAAACTCATATTTATAGATTAAGAAAAAAAATTAAAAATCAGTTTAACGATGAGAATTTTATTTTAAGTTTAAAGGACGGATATAAAATTTAATTTAATCTTGCACCTACTGTTTGAATAATTTTTGACGACATCTCTGTTCCTTTTCTAAGACTATCTAAGATTGTCAGACCGTTAATGTAGCCATGAAGATAACCGGCAGCAAATAAATCGCCAGCCCCCGTTAAATCTACAATCTTTAAATTTTTTTTACTCTCACATTCTGTTACTGTGTTATTTTCTATAGCAATACTTCCCTTTTCGCCTCTTGTAATTACAATCAGTTTTCCAAGTTGTTGACTAAAAGAAATAACTTCCTCAAAATCTTTTGCATTTAGTAAGGATGTTATTTCCTGTTCATTAGCAAAGGTAACATCTAGTTTGTTTTTAACTAAATCTAAAAAATGATGTTTGTGTCTTTCTACACAAAATAAATCAGATAACGACATTGCAACTTTATTAGAATTTTTAATAGCCTTATCAAAAGCAGATCTAGGCTCGCCTTCATCCCATAAGTAACCTTCTAAAAAAGTTATATCACTATTCTTTATAGAATTTATATCTAGATCATTCTCATTAATTTTTCCAGCAGTTCCTAGAAAAGTACACATAGTTCTTTCAGAGTCTGGTGTAATTAATATTAAACACGTACCGGTTGGTAATATCTCTTTTTTCTTAGAGTAAAAATAATTAACATTTTCTTTTCTTAAACCATCCTCATATTTTTTACCTAAGTCATCATCACTAACTTTACCAATAAAACCAACATTATTACCTAGCTGAGATAATCCAACAATAGAATTAGCAACCGAACCACCTGAAATAGTATTTTCTATCTTTAAAGTGGTTAATAATTTCTTAAACTCAATTTCATCTACAAGCTTCATTGTACTTTTTATTAATCCATTATCTGATAAATATTTATCCTCAACTTTACAAATAACGTCAACTATTGCATTTCCTATTCCTAGAATTTTCATATTATGCTTTTTTTATATCAATTGGATTTTTACGATTAGGATAACAAGTCGTACAAATTTTACAAGTTAAACCGTAGCAACTTCTAGCATGACAGTACTCTCTACCATAATAGATTATTTGTAGATGAAGTTTACTCCAAGTTTTTTTAGGGAAAATTCTTTTTAAATCTTTTTCAGTTTGAATAACATTTTTACCATTTGTTAACCCCCATCTTTGAGCCAGTCGATGGATATGGGTATCAACAGCAAATGCTGGAATATTAAAACCTTGAGACATCACAACACTTGCTGTTTTATGTCCTACACCTGGTAGTTTTTCAAGTTCTTCGAAGGTTTTTGGAACTTTTCCTCCATGTTTTTCTAGTAGTTGTTTTGACATTAAATAAATGCTCTTAGCTTTAATTCTAAAAATTCCTATACGATTTATTAATTTTTCAATTTTTTTTTTCCCTAATTTTACAA
>MDTF01013961.1_pt1 | contig 11864 bp, 11 predicted proteins | sample 811191 | NCBI WGS metagenome assembly MDTF01 (sample SAMN05326649, study PRJNA326480) | marine metagenome | isolation source: seawater | place: Southern Ocean | collected 2011
AACTACTTTTAATAAAGCATTAAAAGGTAAAAGAATACAATTAAATCTTTCTTTGTATTTTTGCTGAAATAATTTTCTAAATGGTTTGTATTTTTTTTTAAGTACAATTTTTTGGTTTTTTTGTAACGTATTTATTTCATCCATATCTTCGCGTAAATTGTTAATATTTGACTTTTTTACTATCCGTGATAGTAAGCTCGCAGAAGCTTGGCAGAATATGCACGACTCTGTTTCGTAGGACATTCTTTCAATTTTATTATTGAATATTTCAATTTCTATAGTAATTTTGTCTCCACAAATTTTGTTTTTGGATGTTTCAATAAAATTTGAATTTTTCTTAATTCCATAATTACTTGTGTCAGATGCAATTTTAAATATTTCAGGACTAATCATTTTTTTGTGGAATACATTAGCAAAACATACCCTACTAATGTCGACAGAAGTGAGCCACTTAAAACACCAATTTTTACCCCATCAACATACATTGGGGAATTAGCAAATGCCAAATTTCCGACAAATAAACTCATTGTAAAACCTATTCCGGTCAGGACAGAAACCCCATATAAAGCTATCCAATTTGCATTATTTGGTTTTTGAGCAAGATTTAATTTTACGGCAATATATGCAAAGAGAAACACACCTATTTGTTTTCCAAAAAATAAACCACATAAAATTCCTAGTGGTACAGGGTTAAGTAATGAGCTTAAAGTAATTCCCTCTAAAGACACCCCAGCATTTGCAAACGCAAAAAGAGGCATTATTCCGAAAGCAACGTATGGCGCAATAGCATGTTCTAATTTTAATAGTAATGATTTTTTTTTATCTTTTTTATCATGCGGTATCATAAGCGCGAGAAGCACACCTGCTATAGTAGCGTGTATTCCAGATTGATGTGTGAACTCCCATAATAAAATTCCTATTAGTAAATAAGGTATAAAAGCACGTACATTAAATTTATTTAATGCTACAAGCACTAATACTGCAGCTAACATAAGCAACAAATAGTAAACCTCAACATTTCCAGAATAAAAAAAAGCTATAATAACAATTGCTCCTAAATCATCTATAATAGCTAGTGCGGTTAAAAAAATTTTTAAAGATATAGGAACTCTTTTTCCTAACAAAGATAAAACTCCTAATGAAAATGCTATATCAGTAGCCGATGGTATGGCCCAACCATTTAAAGTGTCTGGTGAATTAATATTGATGGCCAAGTAGATTGCCGCAGGAACAGCCATTCCACCAACTGCACCGATTATGGGCAACAGGGCTTGTTTAGGATTTGATAATTCTCCCTGAACGATCTCTCTTTTTATTTCTAAAGATACCAAGAAAAAGAAAACTGTCATTAAAACATCATTAATCCAATGTATAACACTTAACTTTAATAAAAAATTTCCTACTCCTAAACTTATATATTTTTGTAAAGTGCCAAAATAAAGAGACTCGAAATTACTATTACTTATTACAAGAGCTATAGTTGCAGCAAATAATAAAATTAAACCAGATGCTGATTCTAATTTAAAAAATTCTTTAAATGGTTTTGTAAGTACATTAATCACCGTTAATTAATGTCTCCTATATACATTCCTAAGGAAAGGGCTGTTTCAACCAAGGCATCATTTCTTTCTACATTTTTATAAGTAGAAATAGCGTTAGATATAGGTACATCAACAACTTTTCTATCTTTCCAGGCAACCATCCTATCGAATTTTTTTTGTTGTAAAAGATCAACTGCATACACACCAAATGCACTAGCTAAAATTCTATCATTATGTGTTGGTGGTGCTCCTCTTTGCACGTGACCAAGTGCTGTAACCCTACATTCAATTTCAGTTTTAGACATAATTCCATTTGCAATATAATCTCCGATACCACCTAGGCGTTTTTGACCATCTTTATATTCATGAATCACTTTCTCACCATTTTCTTTTTTAACTGCTTCGGCTACAACAACTAATGAATGTTTTAAATTTATTTTTTTCATTTCATTCAATTTATTAATAATTCCATTGAATGAGTATTTTATTTCAGGCAGTAAAATTATATCTGCACCACCAGCAATACCAGAACTTAAAGCAATGTGACCAGCGTCTCTACCCATAACTTCTAAGATCATTGAACGGCTATGACTAACAGCTGTCGAATGTAAATTGTCTAATGCCTGTGTCGCTACCTGAACAGCTGTATCAAAACCAATTGAGCTATCTGTAGCTCCAACATCATTATCAATTGTTTTTGGAATTGCTACAATATTTAAATTTCCTCTTTTAGCTAATTTCTGTAAAATTTGCATACTACCATCACCGCCTATAATGATTAAGCCATCTAATTTTAATTGACGATAGCCTTCAATTATCATTTGTGCTTGATCTATAGATTTTCCTTTTTCGTCTATAGAATTGATGGTACTTGCTTTATTTGTCGTTCCAAGGAAAGTTCCTCCCTGTTTCAATAAATATCCAGAAAAGGTTTCCCGTGTTAATTCAACATAATCAAGAGGACGTTGTAGAAATCCAGTAGTTCCATTTTTAATTCCAAATATTGTCATATCATATTTATTTTTTGCCCTAAAAAATATAGACCTAATTGCAGCGTTAAGACCACCACAATCTCCACCACTTGTGAGAATACCAATTTTTTTCATAATAAATATGATAATAAATTAAAGAACAAATTAAGTAAAGCTTATCAAATATTATGAAAATATTACTATTGGCTGGAGGAGCTAGGGCAGGTGTAGATTTATTTCAAAGTCTACTTGATGGACACGAACAGATACTTCAATTTCCAGGAGTTATTTATATTAACAGTGAGCTAGAAAAAATTTTATCTAAAAAATCTAAAAAAGAAATGGCTCAAACATTTATAAAACAATATCCAGTTTTTTTTGATTCTAGAATAAAAAGTAGAGAAAGACATCACATGCTTGGTGAAAAGAAAAATAGTTTTTACAAAGTTAATAAAAAAAAATTTATACAAAGATTTATAAGTTTTTCTAAAAATGAAATTTTATATGCAAAAGATAAAAAGTTTCAAAATCTTTATTTACTACATAAGGCATATGATTTTAATTACGAAAAAAAAGAAAAAAAAATATTAATAATTAATGCGCACATTATTCCATTTGTAGTAAATTTTAAAAAACTTTTTAAAAATATTGACTATGAAATAATACATACAATTAGGCATCCGTTATCCTCTATATCTTCTACGGTTAAAAATTGGTTAAAATATAAGAATGGAATCAATTTAAATCCTAAAGAATTATTTTATAATTTAGATTTAATTTTTTTTGGATTCCAGAAATTAAAAAAATTGAATAAAAAACTTCATGTTATTCAACTAGAAAAACTACATCAAAATGTAAATTCTGTAATGAGGTATTTTTGTCAAATTTATAATTTGAAATTTTCATCAAGTTTAAAAGAATCTACGTACCATAAGCTTAAATGGTGGGGAGACATAATTAGTGGAAAAGATTTAAATGGTGTGAATAAAAATTTTAAAATCTCATATGATTCAAGCTTATTTGAAAATAAAGATTTATTTTATATTAAAAATTTAATGAATAATAAGTTAAAAAAATATAATTATAAAATTGAGATATCTAAAAAATATTTTATTCATTTTATGCCATTAAAATGTGAATTAATTGTTTGGAAAAACACTATTAAAAACAAAAAAATCAAACATATTCTTTCCATTCCTTATTTTTATTTAAAAAGAATCCTAATTTTTAATAAGATTTTTATTAAAGATATTGTATTGCCAAAATCGATTTTATTGAATAAAAAAACTATATCTTTTAGAAAATGAAAAAATATTCAGAAACATTATTTAATCAATTTAAAAAATTTTTAAAATTAGAAACAGCAAAAAAGTTAAAAAACTTACTAAAATTATTAGGCTTCAAGTATATAATTTATAACTTTGTGTATTTTTTTTTTTCTAAAATAATTAAAAGTAAAAATTACTTTTTAAAAGGAGTGGTATTTGACACTCTCAAACATGTTAATGATTTAACAATAGTTAGAGGCAATTTTAACGAAAAATTTATCTTATTTACTAATGACAATGTTATTTCTAAAGAAATGTTTATTAGTGGTAATTTTGACATAATAAAATTAGAAAGAACTTTAGAATTTTTAAATAAAAAAAAAAAATTAAAACAATCTATGATATTGGTGCAAATATAGGAATAATATGCATTCCAGCTATAAAGAGAGGACTTATTGAAAATGCCTATGCTGTTGAGCCTGAAAAAAAAAACTTTGAATTACTCAAGCTGAATATATCTCTTAATAACTTAGAGGACAAAATTGTACCGTATAATTACGCATTATCAAACAAAGATGACGAATTTGTCGAAATGGAAATTGCGACTGATAATTATGGAGACCACAGGATTAAAAATAAAATTATTTTTAATACTCATGGAGAAGAAGATAGAAAAACTGTTAAGGTCGAAACCAAAAAATTTGACACATTGTTTAAGAATATCAATCCATTAAATGACCTAGTTTGGATGGACACTCAAGGTTACGAGCCCATAGTATTATCTGGAGCAAATAATCTTATAAATAGTAAAACACCTCTTGTTTTAGAATTTTGGCCCTACGCGTTAAAAAGAGCAGGATTATGGGAAAAAATGTTCGAACATTTAAAGAATTTTGATTATTATGTAGATTTATCTGATCAAAATTTATCTGCAAAAAAAATTAATGAAAATGCTATATTAGAATTAAAAAATGGATGGGATAATGAATTAAAAGGATCGTATTCACTCTATACGGATTTAATTTTGTTAAAAGAATAAAAATGAAAGTAATAATATTAGCAGGAGGATTTGGAACCCGTATTTCAGAACTTACAAATAAAATTCCAAAGCCGATGATTAAGATTAAAGGTAAGCCAATTATTTATCACATAATGAAACATTATGCTAAATACGGTCATAAAGATTTTTACATAGCACTAGGCTACAAAGGTCATGTTATAAAAAAATATTTTAAAAAAAAATATCTAGATTGGAATATAAATCTTATAGATACTGGTGAAAATACAATGACTGGTGGGAGATTAAAAAGATTAAGCAAATATATCGATAAAGACGAAACTTTTATGGTTACTTATGGAGATGGGGTTTCTAATGTTAATTTAAAAAAACTAATAATATTTCACAAAAAATTAAATAAACTAGTAACCTTAACAGCCGTACGTCCACCTGCTAGATTCGGAGCAATTAAAATAATTGGCAACAATGTTACATATTTTAAAGAAAAGTTTAGATTAGATGAAGGATGGATAAATGGTGGTTTTTTTGTAATGCATAAAAATTTTTTAAAATTGATCAAAAATGATAAAACATATCTTGAAAGAGAACCGTTAAACATAATTAGTAAAAGAAAAAATTTAAATGCATACAAACACAGTGGTTATTGGCAATGTATGGATTCATTAAGAGATAAAGAGATTCTTGAAAAAGAAATCCATAAAATAATTGAAAAATAATAATATATTAAAAATCAATGTTTTTTAAAGATAAAAATAGAAAAAAATATTTATTAGCACCACAAACAAAATTTTATGATTCCATGGCAGCTAAATGGAAACCATTTATAATGTTTAATCAGTACCCAAATATTAGATCTCAATATTGTAATACTGATATTTTTGGCATGCGTTTCAACAACTTAACAGATAAACATAAAAAAATTTCTATATTCAATCAATATCCTGATAGCAATAAAGAGGGAGCGGTAATTATTGGAAATTCATTATCATTTGGAGAAGGTCAGTCAAGTGATAAAAAAACTATTTCAAATATATTAACAGAAAACACTAAATATAACTTTTACAATCTGAGTGGTAGGGGATTTTCAGGGTATCAAGAGTTGAATAATTTTTTGATTTTAAAACATAAAATTAAAAATTTAAAAAAAATAATAATTATTTCTGGTTTAAATGATTCAATTTTACCTTTTTTTATTAAAAATTATGAAAGTGAACAAGCTCCAATTTTTGGATATGACAGATACACTAATGTAATGCGAAGCTCTGCAATTGGATGGAAAAATAAATTAGCAAAGTTTTTATTAAACCCATTTCTTAAAAAGAAAAATGAATACTGGGAGAGGGCTAACCACCTTAATTGGAGAGAAGAAATTTTTGGTGAAAATTATAATTTTGAAGAACATAACGATAAATTAACTTCACTTCAAAATATGGAAGATATTATGAAAAGAAATATTCAAATATGGTCTAATCTTGCAAAAGGTATGGATATTGAAATTGATTTTATTCTCCAACCAGTCGGATCCTGGTGCAAAGATGTAAAAACTTCTGAAGAAGAAAAAATTTTTCAAGAAGAAGATCAAATAACTTATTTATATAATATTTATAAACATGTTGAATTAGAAAAATATAGTTCTGTAAAAAAAATTTTAGAAAAAACTACTAGAAAAAATTTTATAAATTTTATTGATATGAATGAAATTTTTAATCAAGAGGCACTTGCTGATAAATGGTTATTTACAAGTAAATTTCATGTCACTGATTTAGGAAGTAAAATTATTGCTGAAAATTTAATTAATAAACTATTTTAAAATTAATACTGATTTAATTATTAATTTGTAAAAATAATAGTGGTTGTGGAACAGATTTAATTATATTATAAATCACAATGAATAATTTAAAGAGAATCCCAGTATTTGATATTGTTTTAGGTGATATTGAAAAAAAATATATAAATGAATGTTTGGATACCTCATTTATTGGTCAGGGTCCCTTTGTTAAAAAATTTGAAGAAAAGTTTAGTGCTTTTGTAGATTGCAAGTACGGAATAACAACAACTAGCGGTACAACGGCATTACATTTAGCTTGCGCTTCTCTAGGATTAAAAAAAGATGACCAAGTACTAGTTTCCTCTAGCACCAATATGGCATGTGCATTTGCGATAGATTATTGTGGAGCAATACCCATCCCTATAGATATTGAAAAAGAAACTTGGCAAATGGACGTTAGTAAAATTGAAGAAAAAATTAACAATAAAACTAAAGCTATTATGGTAGTCCATCTTTTTGGTCATCCAGTAGACATGGATGTAGTTTTAAACTTATCAAAAAAATATAACTTAAAAATTATAGAAGACTGTGCTGAAGCGCATGGCGTAGAATACAAAGGAAAAAAAGTTGGTTCGATCGGCGATATTGGTGCATTTAGTTTCTTTGCAAACAAAACAATTACATGCGGTGAAGGCGGTATGGTTGTTACTAACTCAGATGAAATAGGAGAAAAAGCAAAAAGTCTAAAGAATTTATCGTACGGAAAAATTAATAAATTTATGCATGACGATATAGGATTTAACTATAGACTACCAAATATCAGTGCTGCCTTGGGTTTAGGCCAGTTTGAAAATATTCAAACAGTTTTTGAAGAGAAAGAAAGAATTTATAAAAGATATAAAAATAATCTTTCTAATGTAAAAGGCATAAATATACCGGTGGTAAGGGATTGGGTTTCTAAGTATATAATGTGGGTTTTTAACATTTATTTAGATGATAAATTTCCAATAGATAGAGACGCGTTAACAAAAATACTTAAAGATAAAAAAATTGAAACCAGAGATGCTTTTGTGCCAATTAATAAGCAACAAATTTTAATCGACAAATATAAACTTTTCACAGAAAATGACTGTCCAAATGCAAACTATATAATGGATAATGGGCTTTATTTACCATCAGGAAATAATATCACAAATGAAGAAATAGACTTTGTTTGCGATGAAATTAAAAAAATAACAATTTAATATAATTAAAATCTATGAACTTTGCAGTAATTGGACTTGGATCATTTGGAATTAAAAGAGCAAGTGCAATAAAAAATTCAAAACTAGCAAAATTAATTTCTATATACGACGTGAATGAAGATAATGCAAAAAAAGCCTCTATAGCTCTTGGAGTTCCAATTTCTAATTTTAGTGAAATTATTAAAGACCCAAAAATAGATGTTGTTTGTGTTTGTACGCCGAATAAATTTCACAAAGAGATTATAATAGATTCATTAAACGCAGGTAAGCATGTTTTTTGCGAAAAACCATATGTAAGAAACACATCGGAAGCAAAAGAAATATTAGAAATTACCAAAAAATCGAAAGGTACGTTGCAACTTGCTTCCAATCATAGATTTTTTGAAAGTGTAATGTATGCAAAAAAATTAGTAGACGAAGGTGTCGTTGGAAAAGTTTTGAGTTTTAATGGAAGAATTGGTCATAACGGTGAGAGATTAAAAGACTCTTGGTTTTGGAAAAAAGAAATCAGTGGTGGGGGAACTCTTTTAGATAATGGTTGCCATTTACTAGACTTATCTAGACTATTTGTTGGAAACTTTACCTCTGGAAAAGGACTCACAACAAATGCATATTGGAAAAATATTGAAGTTGAAGACACAGCAAGTGGAATTTTTAAAACAGACGATGGAAGAACAGCTACAATCTATTGTTCTTGGAGGTTATTCTCTGGTTATTTCTTTTTTGAAATTAATGGATCTGATGGCTACATCAATGTTGATGGCAGATTTGATACTCATGGCGGTGATAAAATTTATTGGTCAAACAATAAAGAAAAAAAACTTTTGTCAAAAGATTTTAGCCATCTTAAACCAAACTCATATTTATTAGAGATTGATAATTTTATAAATAATATAAAAGATAAAAAAGAATGTTCTCCATCTGCCGAGGATGGTTTAGAGATTATGAAAATGATAGAGTTTATTTACTCTGATTAATGAAAGAAAAATTAGCTATCTTTGTTGATACAGAAATAACATCTGGTGGTGCTTATCAAGAACTGCTCTACATGATAGACAGAATAGTAGAGTTCAATCACGATAATTTAGAAATAGTAATCATCTCAATTTTTCCAAATTCTAAGCTTAAATTTATAGATAAAAGATATAAAGTTTATAATCTATCAATGAATTCTTTTGATAGATACTCAGCTTTTTTAAGAAACCATAATCCAACTGTACGTAGAATAAAAAAATATTTTTTTTTTAAAAATAAATTCGAAGAATTATTAAAAGAAAAAAATGTTGATATAGTATATTTTACAGGTCCATCTCAATATTCTTTATATCTTGAGCACACAGATTTTATTATTACTGTGCCAGATGTTTCACATAGAGAAAATTTAGAATTTCCAGAGTGGGCAAAATTAGAAACTTCTGAATTTCAAAGAAGAGAAGAGATCTTGACAAAATCAACTATTAAGGCTGTTGCTGTGATTACCAACGCTGAAACTATTAAAAATCAAATTTCTTTTTTTTATTCTGTTTCTAAAGAAAGAATTCACGTTATTAATCACCGTCCTTCTTTAGCTATTTCTAAATTCAATGCACCAAACAAATTTACTTCTGATCATGTAAGGAAACTTCATAACCTTCCTGAAAAATATATTTTTTATCCAGCTATGTATTTCCCCCACAAAAATCATAAATATATAATTGATGCTATTAAAATTTTGCGTACAAAACATAAAATAAATTTATCTGCAGTATTTTGTGGAAGTGATAAGGGATACTTAGAAAGAATAAAGAAATATTCAGCTTCTCAAAAACAAGATCAACATATTCATTTTTTAGATTTTGTCACTGATGATGATATGCCTTATCTTTATCTAAATTCCTTTGCGCTAACAATGCCATCATTTAGTGGCCCAACTAATATCCCGCCTTGGGAAGCATTCAAAATGGAGGTACCAGTTTTTTACTCAGATTTAAAAGATATTCGTGAGGTATATAAAGATGCTGTTTATTATATTGATCATTTTGACTCTAGTTCTCTTGCGAATGGAATTGTAGAAATCCTAAAAGATGACAATAAAAGACTTGAACTAATCAACAACGGTAAAAAACTTTTGAAATCTATAAATACAGAAAAGGAATTTGATAAAATTTTTGAAATTTTAAAAAAAAGAATAAAAATTAAAGAAACTTGGGAACTTAATCAATAATTTTAACTAAAAATTAGGTATGATAAAAAAATTTATAAAAAGTTTAATACCTAATTTTATACTAAAAATTTATTTAAATTCTACAATAAGTGCAAGAAAAAATAGATTTTCTAAAATGACCACAAAACAAATCTTTAAAGAAATTTATGAAAAAAAAATATGGTCGCCAGAAATAGAAAAAAAAAAATTTCAATATTATTCGGGAACAGGTTCACATCATAAAGATTTTACCGATCTTTACATTAGTGAAGTTAGTAAATTTTTACTATCGTTTAAACAAAAACCAAATGTTGTTGACTTAGGATGTGGAGATTTTGAAATAGGCTCTCAAATAAGACCATTGTGTAATAATTACGTTGGTGTTGATATTGTTGATAATTTAATAAATTTTAATAAAATAAAGTTTAAACATTTGAATGTTGATTTTAGAGCATTAGATTTTACTTCTGAACAATTACCTGACGGTGACATATGTTTTTTAAGATATGTATTACAACATCTCTCTAATGATCTAATCATAAAGTTTATAAAATTGGTTAATAACAAGTATAAATATTTAATTGTAACAGAACATTTGCCTAATGAATCCTTCAAACCAAATATTGAAATGCCCACAAGTTCATTTATTAGACTTAACATGAATAGTGGCGTTGTTCTAACAGCGGATCCCTTTAATCTTTCAGTTATTAAAGAATTTGATTTATGTAATATTACTCAAGAAAATAATAACAATTTTGAGGGTGTTGCAAAAACAAAAGTTTTACAATTAAAGTGATTGATTTAGAAACAGGTAAAAATAAAGAAGGTGTATCAAAAATTGCCAAAGGAATTAAAGATAAAATTTCACACACTAAGTATAAAAACCTTGACGATGTTTGGTTAAGTCGTTCTAAATTTGATGATTTTAAAAAATGTAAAAGATGTTTTTATTTGAACACAAAAAAAGGACTTATTCCACCGGGCACACCTCAATTTACGATGAATTCCATGACCGATAAATTGTTGAAAAAGGAGTTTGATGTATGTCGTAAAGAAAAAAAATCACATAATTTTTTAATTAAAAATAAACTTGATCATATAGTTCCATATGAAAACAATGATACGGCAATAAATGTTTATGGTGATCCTATAATCCCATCAGGTTCAAAAATACCTTATAAAAAAATGGAAGCTTGGAGAGTTAATTATCATGGCGTTCAAGCCAGATATAAAAAAACTAATTTTATTTTATATGGATCTGTAGATGATATTTGGCTTAACACTAAAAATAATTCATTAATTTTAGTAGATTACAAATCTCAAGCTAACGCTAAACCAGTACTACAAGAAACATATTTCCATGGAGATTATAAAAGTGGGTATCAAAGACAGCTAGATTTTTATGCATACTTGCTTAAGCAACAAAATTTAAAAGAAAAAATATCAGACGATGCTTACTTATACGTAGTTAACACAAAAGGACTAGACAATACATTTGACAACAAACTCTTATTTGAACCAACATTAATACACACAAAGACCAAAACAAATTATCTTGAAGACGACATAGAAGAAATGATAAATATTTTTAAATCAAAAAATGTACCTTTATCTAATAAAAAGTGCAAAAACTGTGCTTATGCTAGACAAAGATCGTCTATTGATGCTTTGTAAAATTTTTAATAAATAGATGGTTAAATAAACTAGCAGTTACGGCAGTTGTTTTTTACTAAACACCTCAATTAACCCTCAAAGAAATCCATTGATATACCAATTTAAATTACTTTTCCCTCCTATGTTATGGTTGAAATGTATTCTATTCCCTATATAAATGCTGCAATCGGGGCGTAGCGCAGCCTGGTAGCGCATCTG
>MDTF01012708.1_pt1 | contig 11861 bp, 10 predicted proteins | sample 811191 | NCBI WGS metagenome assembly MDTF01 (sample SAMN05326649, study PRJNA326480) | marine metagenome | isolation source: seawater | place: Southern Ocean | collected 2011
ACTTAACAACCGTCCAAGGAAATGTTTGGACTTTAAGACCCCTAATCAAGTATTGTTTGGGATTAACCCACCGATTGCACTAGCTAGTTGAATCCGCGTACCATCCAAATCAAACAGCACCAGCTTAGGCTCAAAACTAATCGTTTTAAACAGTGGAATCATCTTCTTAACTCAGCTTGAGGCTAGCTCTTTACGCATTAGGTCAATGGTCGCTTGGTAGTCATGGGTATTAAAAATAGCTGATCCAGCGACAAAGGTGTCAGCCCCAGCTCGGGCTATTTCGCCAATGTTAGCCACGCCAACGCCACCATCGACTTCAAGTCGGATATCTAGGCCAGAAGCATCAATACGCTGGCGTGTTAAACGCAATTTATCAAGCGTAGAAGGGATAAACTTTTGGCCACCAAAACCTGGGTTCACTGACATGAGCAAAATCATATCCAATCGTTCCATCACATGATCAAGATAATGCAAAGGGGTTGCTGGGTTAAATACCAAACCTGCTTTGGCACCCCCATCTTTAATAATTTGTAAGGAACGATCTATGAGCTCACTGGCTTCTGGGTGAAAGGTAATATAGCTAGCGCCAGCGGCTAAAAACTCTTCAATCATTCTATTTACCGGCTGCACCATTAAATGCACATCAATCGGCGCAGTAACACCATGGTCTCGCAGTGCTTTACACACCATAGGCCCAATGGTTAGATTGGGTACATAATGGTTATCCATTACATCAAAGTGCACAATATCGGCCCCTGCGGCTAACACATTATCCACCTCTTCTCCCAGACGGGCAAAATTTGCTGCTAAGATAGAGGGTGCTATTTTAAAATCAGCCATGGGCTTATATTCCAGTAAAGGGTGACAAAGAACTACTTACGAGACTTCTTAACAGCATCATAAGCAGCCTGAATTTCTTGGGTTTTTTGTTTCGCAATCTGCATCATTTCATCGGGTAAACCACGTGCAACAAGCTTATCTGGATGGTGCTGGCTCATGAGCTTTCGATAGGCCATTTTTAGGCTTTTTGCATCGCATTCTGGAGCAACACCCAAAACACCATAAGCTTGTTTTAGACCTGCATTGCCAAAACTTTCAAACTCACCTTGACCGCCACTTTGATGAAATGACTGCTCAGCCTTCATGCGCTCAGCAACAACCTCAAACTCCTTTTGGCTAATTCCTAATAGCTGACATACTTGGCCTAAAATAAGACCTTCTGCCTGACTAAATTGGCCATCTACCAAGGCTGCTTGTAATTGAATTTCTATGAACATTTGCTTAACTGAGGCATTATTGACCAAAGCTCTGCGCAGAGGTTCTAGTACCTGTGCTATATCAAAAGCAGTGTCTTTGCCCTGACTAAAACATTCAATGGCACGCTTGCGCAAGGCATCTGTAAGTTGCATGCGGGTCATGACTGTTTCTGCATACTGAATTTCTTCAGCCGTCACTTGTCCATCAGCTTTGGCTATTTTTCCCATTACACAAAAAGTAGCGTCAAAAAAAGCCGTTTGAGCTTTAGCCTGTGTCCAGCTTTCGGCCCCTACTACGCTGCGAATTAATTTATCCAAATAGTAGCCAATGGCGGCGCCAAAAAGCATACCAGAAGGCCCACCCGTTAAGCCAATTAAAGCGCCGATTACTAGTCCTGTTCGATGGCGAGCCATATTGGCGCCAAAACTGTAAGTGTTCACATATTCACCTGTGTTTAAAAACTCGCCCTATAATAAGTTGCTCAGGCCTCAAGTGCTACATTGAGCCCATATAAATTAGTTAATTAGTCACTTTTTGTCTATTCCATTCTATTAGAAGCACCTATCGAACAAAATTTGGTTTAAACTTAGCGCTTAAATATTAGACAAACCAATGTTTTGGTCTACAATTTTCGGGTTTCTTTTGTCAATTATTATCCCAGCTCAACGCTCATGCCTAATGCTTCTTTGCTTAATGACTTTTGGCCTTAGCAACAGCGTTATTGCAAACCACGAACCGGTGTCTTTAGATTGGCAATCAGCCGATGCCAGTGCCAGCGAATTTTGTTCAGGTTATTACCTGCCTTATCAGCCCAAAAGCGAAGCTGGAGATCTTAGCTCAGACCAACCACCGCTTTACAGCAACGCGGACACAAGCGAATACGCACAAGGCGTCACCGAGTTTAAGGGTCATGTAGAGTTTAACCAAGGCCAGCGCCAAATTACAGGCGACGCTGCGCGTTTTGATAGCAACAATGGTGAAGTCGATATTAGTGGCCACGTAAAAATGCGCCGCCCCAATATGATTATACAAAGCCAAACTGCGCACTTTAACAGCAATAGTTCTGAAGCCCAACTCGAAAAGGCTCAGCTTGCTATTCCTGACAATGAGTTGCGGGCCAGTGCCCAGTCCATCGATTACCACAGTGATGACACAGTGACTATGAATAAAGGCAGTTTTACTTTCTGCCCGCCCAGTGATAACGCTTGGGCTATTCACAGTAACAAAATAGATATCGACCCAAGTTCAGGCGTGGGAGAGGCTCAGCATGCCATCCTTAAAATTGGCCAGGTGCCTGTGTTCTATTTACCTTGGATGAGTTTCCCTATCGATGATCAACGCCGCTCTGGGTTTTTATTTCCTACCTTAGAGAGTTCAAGCTCTATGGGACTGGATATTACGACGCCATATTACCTAAACCTAGCACCCAACTATGATGCGTTAATCACACCTAGATTTACTGAATTGGCGGGTTCTAGCTTAACTACAAAATTTAGGCACTTGGGTGAAAATAGTAAGCAAGACCTGAGTATTAACTGGACGATAAATGACCTCAATGCAGATCAAAAAAGGTGGTTAATCGAGTATAACCATGAAGCTAAAATTAACCCCCAGTTGTCCAGCTCAGTGAGGGTTAAAAGAGTCAGTGATTTTGAGCTATTCAATGATTACGGTTTAGAGCAAAGTAGCGCCGAGCAGACCTCCATAATTAGTAATGCTAAGCTCAGCTATAAGGGCCAAACCCCTTGGTTAAACCAAGCAAGTTTAGCGCTAATTACGCGCCAAAATATGGCTACTGGTGCGCCTGCCTACAATCAGCTTCCCCATGCAACAATTGCTGGGGGAAGCTCTATGAACCAAACACCACACGCCATTAGTGCAGACTATAAAGTCGACCTTAGCCGCTTTACCAGAGACACTAAAGGTTTAACAGGCCACAATAAAATTACTGGCCTGCGTAGTCATATTTTGCCAAGCTTAAGCACAGCTTGGGTGACTAATTACAGTTTTATTAAACCAAAAATCAGTTTGCCCATTACAAACTATCAGCTAAACCATGCGCCCTTAGACATTTTGGCGACTAAGATTCGGGGCATTCCTCAGCTAGAAATTGATAGTGGTTTATTGTTTGAGCGCCCACTCACAGGTAACTACCTGCAGACCTTGGAGCCCAGACTCTATTATGCCTACGCGCCTTATCAACAACAAAATGACGTGACTATTTTTGATACCAGCCTTAATGGCAAACCCTTGTACGTGCCTAATCGCTTTGGCGGTTATGACCGTATAGGCGACACTAACCGAGTTACCATTGGCCTAGATAGCCAGTTTTTGAATACCCAAGGTTGGCAAAAAGCTAAGTTATCTATGAGCCAAATATATTACTTTAGTGATCGTAAGGTCCAAGTAACTAGTTCTAGTGCAGCTAAGACTGAAACTTTCTCACCAATTTATGGTCACATGAGTTATCAATTTACGCGCAACTGGAGCTCTAGCTTGAACCTAGACTGGAGCCCTAAATCAGGTCATGTGGAAGCGACTAGCGCCAATATGAAATATCAGAGCGCTAACAATAAAGTTATTGACATAAAATACACAGAAAGCTTTAACAGTAGCCAGCAAGCACAAGTGTCTTTAATGTGGCCTTTAGCGCCCCAGTGGACCCTAGTAGCCAAACGTAAAGAAGATATTCGCAACCAGCAACTACAGGATGAAATTGTAGGTGTAAGATATGTGAATTGTTGCTGGCAGGCTAGCTTAGTTAATCGTTATTGGCTGGTGGACCAGGCCAAGGGTATTGAACACGCCATATTCTTTGAGCTTTCTCTCAAAGGTCTAGGTAAAAGTAACAAACAATTGACCCCAGGCAACCAAGCGTCCATGGCGGATATTATGAAAGGAATTACTGGTTATAATGAATACACTCAATAGGTGGGGCAAGACTCTAAATGCGGGTTTAAACTTAAAACTAGGATTAGGCTTGGGACTGGCCTTAATTTTGGTCAACCCTTACTCAGTTTTTGCAGCGCAAAAGCTTGACAGTATTGTGGCTATCGTTAATGAAGACATTGTGTTGCAAAGCGACCTAACCTTGCGCCTTTTACAAGTGCAAAAACAATTCATCATAGACAACACCAAAGCACCCGACCAAGAGACTCTAACCAGCCAAGTATTAGACCAGCTAATTATTGAAAACTTACAGCTTCAGTTAGCCACTAAAAAAGGCGTGTATATTACCGACCCAAGCTTAGATTTAGCCATAGAAAACATTGCTAATAATAACCAGTGGTCCCAAGCTCAACTGGCAAAAGCGGTGACTAATAGTGGTGAGACTATGGCGCAGTTTAGGGCCAATATACGTCAAAAATTAACGCTTAATGAGATTCAAGCTGCTTCTGTTAACCGCCGAATCCGCATTAGCGAACATGAGGTTGATCGATATCTGGCTTCCAATCAGGGCCAGCAGCTTGCAGATACGGAATATGAAATTGGTCATTTATTAATTAGTTTAAGTGCCCAACCAGATGCTCAGGAACTTGAGTTAGCCCAGCAAAAGTTGAATGACATCGCCAGCGCTTTAGCACAAGGCGCCAAGTTTAATAGCCTGGCAGCAACTTACTCTGATGCACTAAATGCCTTAGAGGGAGGCAATTTAGGCTGGCGCAAAGGCAGCCAGTTGCCAGAATTATTTGCCTTGCCAGTCAAGTCTATGACCGTTGGTGAAATTAGTAAGCCTATCCGCAACGGTAGCGGTTTCCACTTTATCAGTCTCATCAATAAGCGTGGTGTAAGCATTCAAACAGTGGCACAAACTAAAGCTAATCATTTATTGATTTTGCCTAATGAAATCCGCACATCTAGCCAAGCTCAAAGCCTTATTATTGAGCTCTACCAAAGGTTGCTTGAGGGTGCAGATTTTTATGACCTTGCTCGCACCTTTAGTGACGACGCTAATTCAGCCCCCAGTGGTGGTGATTTAGGCTGGCTCAACACTAACCAACTGCCCAAAGTTTTACAAACGGCGCTCGAGCTGCTTGTCATAGATGAACTAAGCCCACCTGTACAAAGCGAACAAGGTTGGCACCTGCTGCAAGCCGTTGAGCGCCGCACCAAAGATGTGGGCCAGGCCAACCTCCGGTACCAAGCTAAACAAGCAATTAAAAACAGCAAGTTTGCCAACGAGTTAGAAAGCTGGCTACGTGAGATTCGCAATAAAGCTTACATTGAGATCCGCTAGCTATGAAACGACTTCTGGTTACAGCGGGGGAGCCTGCAGGCATTGGTCCTGAACTATGTCTAAGTCTAGCTGGACAGCCAAGTGATCAACTCGCGTTTGCTGAGCTTGTTATTGTGGCTGATATGGCACTTTTGCAGGAACGCGCAGCACAACTGCAGTTAGTCATTGATTTTTGTCAGGTGAGCCTAGACCAAGCTATTAGCCCTACCGCTAATAACCAGCTTAAGGTGCTGCATGTCCCATTAAAGGTGAAAAGTCAGGCTGGCCATTTAGATGTTAACAACAGTGCCTACGTACTCAACAGCCTCAACATAGCTTGTGATGCATGCATTAGTGGCCTTGCAGATGCCATGATTACCGCGCCTGTGCATAAAGGCATTATTAATGACGCAGGCACAGTGTTTAGTGGCCACACAGAATATTTGCAAGTCCGCTGTGAAGTAGATCAGGTGGTGATGATGTTAGCTTGTGATGCCATGCGCGTGACGCTAGCAACCACTCACTTGCCTCTAAAAGATGTGCCTGAGGCAATTACTCCCAGCGCCCTGAGTCTCACCCTGCACATTATTAATAGCGAGTTAAAGAGTAAGTTTGGCATTAGCCATCCGTGTATTTTTGTGTGCGGCCTTAACCCCCATGCAGGCGAATATGGTCACTTAGGCCGGGAGGAATTAGACGTTATCATTCCAACTTTGCAAGACTTACGTCAACAAGGCTTAAATCTTATTGGCCCTTTACCTGCCGACACCTTATTCAACCCAGAAAACTTAGCAAAAGCAGACGTCATTTTAGCTATGTATCATGATCAAGGTCTTCCCGTGCTAAAATACGTAGGCTTTGGTGATGCTGTAAACATTACTTTGGGCTTGCCCATTATTCGCACCTCGGTAGATCATGGCACCGCATTAGACATAGCAGGTACCGGCCAAGCCAAAAGCAGTAGTCTATTAAAAGCCGTGCATAGTGCCCTAGAGCTTGCCCTGCACCATTAGCCTGCCCACATACGAGATTTTTATGGCCAGTCAGTCCCCCAAAAAACACCAAGCTCGCAAGCGTTTTGGTCAAAACTTTTTAAACGACCAAGGCATTATTCGGCATGTTGTAGCCTGTATTCGGCCCAAGCCAGATCAAAGAATCATTGAAATTGGGCCCGGTTTAGGCGCTATTACTGAGCATTTGCTGGCATCGGCAGGTCAACTTGACGTAGTAGAGCTAGATAGAGACCTTTTGCCCCACCTGCGGATTGCATTTGCCAGCTATGGTCACAAGCTGCGCATTCATGAAGCTGACGCACTGCAGTTTGATTTCTCCAGCCTCAACTCCAACCTGTTAAATACACACCCTATCAACTCAGAAAAGCAGCTACTGCGTATTGTAGGAAACTTGCCATACAATATTTCTACGCCACTCATTTTCCATCTGTTAAGCTACACCAACCTTATTGCAGACATGCACTTTATGTTACAAAAGGAAGTGATGTTGCGCTTAGCTGCAGGTGCAGGCACCAATAATTATGGTCGCCTTAGCATTATGGCGCAGTATTTTTGTCGTGTGGATAGCCTATTTGAGGTTCCACCAGAGGCGTTTGACCCGCGGCCTAAAGTTGACTCGGCCATAGTCCGAATGGCACCTTATACAAAACTGCCGCACACGGCACATGATTTTAAACACTTTGAACAGATAGTAAAAAGCGGCTTCTCTCAGCGTCGTAAAACCTTACGCAATAACCTAAAGGGCATTGCTGATGATCAACAGTTGCAAAGTTTGGGCATTGACCCTAGCATTCGTTCCGAACGTTTAACCGTGGGCGAGTTTGTCGCACTTAGTAACTTATTGACCCAAACATCGAATTAGAGCCAAAAAATGAGTAACTTAAACAATGATTACCACCTTAATGTGGGTGTAAAAACAGAGTTCTTGGCAGAACAATCTGACCCTAGTCGCAATCGCTATGTGTTTGCCTACAGGATCACCATTACTAACAGTGGAGTGCAGAGCGCCCAGCTAATGAGCCGCAAATGGATTATTACCGATGGTGATGGAAAAATCCAAGAAGTTTCTGGCGAAGGCATTGTGGGTCAACAACCTATAATTGAACCCGGACAACAGCACCAGTACACTAGCGGCACTGTGCTAGAAACCAAAGTAGGCAGCATGAGCGGCTTTTACAGTATGGTGGCAGCTGATGGGTACGAGTTCTCTGCACCAATACCGCCTTTTACCTTGTCCTACCCTAACGCTTTGCACTAGCACTTTATACACTATGGCTAGTTACGCAGTAGGAGATATTCAGGGCTGTTTAAGTGCCCTCAAAAGATTATTAGATAAAGTGGGCTTTAGTACTGCAGACACCTTATGGATTGCCGGTGATTTAGTGAACCGCGGGCCTGATTCACTAGAGACCCTGCGCTTTGTTAAAGCCCTAGGCCCTCGAGCCAAAGTGGTATTGGGTAATCACGATCTGCACCTTTTGGCCCTGCATGCGCAGTCGGCACAACTAAAACCTGATGACAGCCTGCAACCTATATTTCTAGCCCACGATCGTGAATTACTTTTGACTTGGCTACAACAACAGCCTTTATTGCACTATGATGCCCAGTTTGACACGGTGATGACCCATGCTGGTATTCCACCTTGCTGGAACCTACAACAAGCACAGCAGTTGGCCCAAGAACTGCAGCAGGTTTTGCAGAGCCATGCTGCAACAGCCTTTTTTGCAAATATGTATGGTAATCAACCTAACCTTTGGCATGATGAGCTTAAAGGCATGGAACGCTGGCGCTGCATTACTAACTATTTCACGCGTATGCGTTTTGTCACTCCTAAAAGCCGATTAGATTTAACCCACAAGGGCAAGGTCGATGTGCGCGCTAAGCATCAGCAGCATGGCTTAATGCCCTGGTTTAATGTGCCCAGTGCAGTTACTGCAAGTCAAGTATTTGGCCATTGGGCAGCACTTGAGGGTGACACTGGAAAAGCCCAAATAATTAACCTAGACATGGGTTGTGTGTGGGGTGGACGGCTTAAGTTAATGCGTCTAGAAGATGGGCAAAGTTTTAGCGTAGGTTGCAATCAAGCATAGCTGCATTAACAATCGCTTTAATTATTAGAAAATACGAATGTATAATTGCACAACCAACACACAAGCACTAAACTAGAGCCATACCTCAACAGGAATCGAATATGTCTGAAGTTATTTCCATTGCCCCAGCCGATGTTATGGAAAAAGTGAGCCAGGGGGCTTACCTTGTCGATATCCGCGATATTAATAGTTATGAAAAGCATCGTATTAAACACAGCGAACGTATTGACAACGACACCTTACAAGACTTTTTGCGTGAGGCAGATATGGATAAGCCTATTATTGTATGTTGCTACCATGGCATCAGTTCTATTCAAGCCGCAGGTTTTTTAGCTCAGCAAGGCTTTGATGAAGTCTATAGTTTAGAGGGCGGTTTTGCAGCCTACGGGGGCCAACATCCAGAGCACTGTGAGTCACTATGAGACCTAACCAGCATGGTCACTAGTCAAACTTATCTAGTGGGCGGTGCCGTACGTGACTCGCTGCTAGGTGTAGCGGTTAGCGAGCGCGATTACGTGGTAGTGGGCACTACCCGTGCAGCCTTAATCGATTTAGGTTATACCCAGGTGGGTAAAGATTTTCCCGTATTTTTACATCCCAAAAGTAAGGCTGAGTACGCCCTTGCCCGCACTGAGCGTAAGACGGGCCAAGGTCACCAAGGTTTTCAAGTATATGCCAATCCAGAGGTAACCCTAGAGGAGGATTTACTGCGCCGCGATCTGACTATAAATGCCATAGCACAAGCCCCTGACGGGCGTCTTATCGACCCCTATGGGGGCCAAAAGGATCTTCAAGCAAAGCTCATACGCCATGTTTCAGATGCCTTCAGTGAAGACCCCTTAAGAGTACTAAGGGCTGCTAGATTTGCGGCTCACCTTAATCATTTAGGTTTTAGTATTGCCCCACAGACGCAGGCACAGTTGGTGGCGGTTACCCAGTCAGGTGAACTGTCTAGCCTGGCTAAAGAACGCGTGTGGCAAGAAACCCTCAAGGCTTTAAGCAGCCAAAGTCCTTGGGTGTATTTTGAAGTGTTAGAAAGGTGTGGTGCCTTAGCAGAGCTGATACCCTGCTTAGCCCAACTCCTTGAGCGTCGACCACAGGCCTTGAGCGCCCTTAAGTTGTTAAGTGAATCCAACAGCCATGCAGAAGTGCGCCTCACAAGTTTACTATACCAACTCAACAAGCCGCAGATCGAAGAACTTAGCCAGCAAATAAAGCTACCCAACAGTTTCAAAACCTTAGCCCTAGCAACCAGTAATCACCAGCGTCAATTGCGGGCTTATACCGAGTTAGAAGCAGCTCAAAAGCACCTACTATTAAGTGGCTTTGGCCTTCTCCGCCATTGCCAACTGCTGGATGACCTGCTGAACTTATGCCAGGTTATTAGCCAAAGCCAGGAGCCTCTTTTTGGCTGGCAATCACCAAAGCAACACATTCTTCATGACCTAGAACTTATTAGCCATGTAAAACCAGCCTCACTTATGGCTCAAGGTCTGCAAGGCAAAGCCCTTGGAGAAGCCCTTAAGCAAGCCCAAATCAATGCTCTTTAAACTATAATTAGTCTGTGAAAAGCTGGAAAAACACTATTTTAGGGATCACTAAAATACTCAGAATTGGTAATGTGTAGGCCATAGTATCTGCTCAAATTCACACTCATGCATCAGCTGCAACATGGTTTGAGCCTTGGTAGGGTGCACTAAACTGGGGGCTAAATCAGCTAGCGGTTGCAATACGTAGGCGCGGGTTAAAATATCTGGATGTGGCACCTTAGCCGCCTCATCCACCAGTTCACCAAACAATAACAAGTCCATATCCAGTCCATGACTAGTGGGCTTATAGTTTAAATCTGCTAAACGTTGACGCCCGTGCTTGGTTTCGGTGAAGTGAATCCAGGCCATCAGCTGTGGGTGACTCATAGGACATTCAAAGGCCACTACCATATTTAGAAAGTCTGGCCCCTCCATACCCACAGCTGACGCAAGATAAACCGGCGATAGGGCTAGCTGCCCAAAGGTAGTCCTGAGCTCGTTTATGCCGGCTTGAAGACTGTTCTGGGGCTCTATATTGGCTCCCAGACCGAGGTAGACATAGGTCATTAGGCTGGCTTTTGACCGCGCTCAATAATTACACCCACATCACGGGCATTGGCAATTGCGTCGGGTTTGCCTAGTTTAATACGCACAAAAGGCACAGCAAACTCAGCCAAAATTAAACCTGCAATTTCTTCTGCCATGGTCTCTACGAGCAAGAATTCACTTTGTTGCACAAACTGCGTTAATCGGTCGCAGACGTCTTTATAGCTAACCGTACGATCAATGTCTTCGGTGGCGGCAGAGGGACTAATATCTACTGCCATTTCTACATCTAAAACCACCGTTTGACGGATTTTACGCTCCCAGTCAAAAATACCTATAACCGTGTCTACGGTTAAGCCATGTACATACACTGTGTCCATTGTGAAGTCTCTTAGTTGGGGTCTAATTAATAGGGTAATTATTGAGCGACCACCGGCAGTTCATTTAACAGCCAACGTGGTTTTACCTTTAGCGTTAAGTCATCAAATTGGCCTGCCGCCAGACGTTGAGCACCCGCATAAGCAATCATGGCGCCGTTGTCAGTGCAATATTCTAGTCTTGGGTAATACGCTTGAGCGCGCAATTTAGCCGTTTCTGCAGCCAGTTTTTCACGCAACTTTAAGTTAGCACTCACTCCACCTGCCATAACCAAGGTCGACAGTTGGGTCTGTTGCAAAGCGCGGCGACACTTAATGGCTAGGGTATCAACCACTGCTTGCTGAAAGGCTAAGGCAATATCTGCTTTGTCTTGCTCACACAAATGACCCTGCTGCTTTTTAATGTCTTGAATAGCATACAACACAGCCGTTTTCAAGCCACTAAAACTCATATCAAGTCCTGGCCGATCTACCATGGGCCTTGGAAACTTAAACCGGCTTGGCTCTCCGTGCAGGGCCAACTGAGCTACAAGCGGGCCACCTGGGTAGTCTAAGTCCATCATCTTAGCCACTTTATCAAAGGCTTCACCTGCCGCGTCGTCTAAGGATTCGCCGAGCAATTCGTAATCACCTAAAGACCGCACGTGCACCAGCTGGGTATGACCGCCAGAAACTAATAAGGCCACAAACGGCGGTTTGGGTGCACGTTCTTCTAACATAGGTGCCAGTAGATGGCCTTCCATGTGATGCACACCAATAGTAGGGAGGTCCCATGCCATACCTAAAGCACGGCCAGTGGCCGCCCCCACCATTAGGGCACCAATTAACCCTGG
>MDTF01013712.1_pt1 | contig 11861 bp, 12 predicted proteins | sample 811191 | NCBI WGS metagenome assembly MDTF01 (sample SAMN05326649, study PRJNA326480) | marine metagenome | isolation source: seawater | place: Southern Ocean | collected 2011
AAAGAAAAATCTACTAAAACTGTCCAGCAATTAGATAGAGAAAAATTAGATGCTAAATTTTCTAAGAAGGAAAAAGAAAAGTTGAATTAATATGAGTGATATAGAAAAAGTAAAACAACTTAGAGAAGCAACAGGTGCTGGTTTTAAGGATTGTAATTTAGCTGTTAAAGAATCTGGTGGAGATTTAGATAAAGCTGTAGAGATCTTAAGGATTAAAGGAATTTCTAAAGCTTCTAAGAAAATGTCCAGAGATGCAAAAGAAGGTGTAATTGCAACCTCTGGAAATGAAAATAAAATTTCTGTCATTGAAGTTAATTGTGAGACAGACTTTGTTGCTAAAAATGATGACTTTGTTTCTTTTGCAAAAGAACTAAGTGAACTAAACAATCAAAATGACTCTGATTTAGATAAGTTAAATAAAACCAACATGTCTAATGGTAAAACAGTTGAGGACAACCTTGTTTCATTGATAGCAAAAATGGGTGAAAAAATAACAGTTGGTAAAGTAAAAACGTTTAATCAATCAGGTGCTAAAAATTTTAACTATTTACACACTGTAGTTAAAGATAATTTATCTAAATTATCAGTCATAGCGTCACTTGAGACCTCAGATAATGGTGAGGCTGTTAAAACATTTGGGAAACAACTTTCAATGCATATAGCTGCATCTAATCCGATAGCTTTAAGTTCAGATTTAATTGATAAAGATATTCTTCAAAAGGAACAAGACCTTGTTACAGAAGAGCTTAAAAGCTCTGGAAAACCTGATGAGATAGTGCAAAAAATTAGTGCAGGTAAAATGAATAAATTTAAGGAAGAAAATGCACTGTTAACGCAAGCCTGGGTAATGGAACCTAAAAAGAAAGTGCAAGATGTTATAAAAGATCTTAATATATCTGACTTAAAGATTAATGATTTCTATAGAATCAAAATAGGTGAATAAATGTTTAATGATAAAACATACTGCCAGAAGATGGATAAGACCATTGAGGTTTTTTCAAAAGAATTAACATCTCTAAGAACTGGCAGAGCAAATGCAGCAATGCTAGACCTAGTTAAAGTAGATGTTTATGGACAAGCAATGCCCTTAAATCAAGTTTCTAGTATAACAACTCCTGATGCACGAACAATAAATATCCAGGTTTGGGATCTTAATAATGTTTCATTGGTAGATTCAGCTATTAAAAAATCTGACCTTGGTTTAAATCCACAAATAGACGGTCAATTAATTAGATTACCCGTTCCAGATTTAAACGAAGAGAGAAGGGTTGAGATTAAAAAATTAATTAAGTCTATTGGTGAAAAATGTAAAATTTCAATTAGAAATATTAGAAGAGAGGCTAATGATGAATTAAAAAATTTAGTTAAAGACAAAGCAATCAGTGAAGATGATGAAAAAAAGAGTGAAAAAATAATACAAACATTTACTGATGACCACATTAAAACCATAGATCAAAAAGTTGAAGCAAAAGAAAAAGAAATAATGACCATATGAACCCAGTTAAACATGTTGCCATTATCATGGATGGAAATGGCAGATGGGGTCTTAAACATAAAAAAACAAGAAATGATGGCCACAAGGCAGGCCTATATTCAGTTGAAAATATAATCAAACAATCACTTAAGTCTAACATAAAATATCTAACATTATTCACATTTTCGACAGAAAACTGGAAAAGACCAAAAAAAGAAATATTTTTTTTATTTGATTTACTAGAAAGTTTCCTCACAAAAAAAATAGACGAACTTACAAAAAATGGAATTAAGCTTAAAGTTATTGGTAATAAAAAATTATTTACTAAAAAACTTAAAGATTTATTAATACTATCTGAAAAAAAAACCTCTAAAAATAAAAAACTTCAAATTAACCTAGCATTAAATTATGGATCAAAAAGTGAAATAATTTATGCTATAAAAGCAATTAATAAGTTAAAAATAAAACCAACAGAAAAAAATATTGATAATAATCTTTACACCAAAAATATACCTGACCCTGACTTATTAATAAGAACTGGTAATACCAGAAGACTCAGTAATTTTTTATTATGGCAAATGGCTTATACTGAAATTTTCTTTGAAAAAAAACTTTGGCCAGACTTTAATGCTAATGATTTTAAGAAAATATTAATTAAATTTACTCACTTAAAAAGAAATTTTGGAAATGTATGAAAAATAAAGAATTAAAAAAAAGAATTATTACTTCTATATTTTTACTAACTTTTGTATATTTGATGTTTTCTTATATTTATATACTAATCATTTCGCTTATAGTAATTTCAATAATTTCATGGATAGAATTCTATGGACTTATATCAAAAATTTTTAATGAAAATCAATTTAAAATAAAGTTTCTTAAATTTATTATTAAGACTTTAAGTTTAATTTATTTAATCCTTTTTTCATTATTTATATTTAAAGGAATTTCCGATGATAATTATAATCTAAATATAATTTATCTGATTTCTATATGCATATGTTCAGATATTGGAGGTCTAGTTTTTGGAAAAATTTTTAAGGGTAGAAAATTAACTAAAATAAGCCCAAATAAAACAATATCTGGTTCTATTGGGTCATTTACATTGTCTTTATTATTAGTGCCTTTTTTTTATACGTTATTACATCATCAATTTTCTCACGTATTTTATTTAACAATGCTTACAATAATGGTTTCTTTATCATGTCAGTTAGGGGATTTATTTATTTCATACTTAAAACGTAAAGCAAATGTAAAAAATACAGGCGACTTACTTCCAGGACATGGAGGTTTTTTAGATAGAATAGATGGTATTCTTTTAGCTATCCCAGTTGGGATGATTCTATTCCAATCTATGATTTTTAAAATATGAAAAAAAAAATTGTTATATTAGGATCAACTGGCTTTATAGGTAAAAGCATTATTAGTATTTTGAAAAATGATAAAGAAAATATTGAAATTAAACTCTTAACAGCTAATAAAAATATTAAAGAATTAATTAACCAAACAAAAATTTTTAAAGTTAAAAATATAATAATTTTAGATAAAAAAAAATTTAAATTAGCAAACTCCCTATTAAAAAATAAAAAGATTAGTGTTTTTAATAATTTTGATTCTTTAGACAAAATATTAGATAACAAAAAAATTGATTATACAATGAATGCTATTTCTGGTTTAGATGGACTAAAACCTACTCTAAAGATTATCCAATATACAAAAAAAATTGCGATTGCTAACAAAGAGTCAATAATTTGTGGATGGCCACTTATAACCAAACAATTAAAAAAATATAGAACTGAATTTATCCCAATTGATTCAGAACACTTTTCCATTTACTCACTTATAGGTGATACTAAAAAAAATAACATTGATGAAATTTATATTACTGCCTCTGGAGGACCTTTTAACAAGCTTGCAATAAATAAATTTAAATCAATTACACTTAAAGATGCTTTAAATCATCCCAATTGGAAAATGGGAAAAAAAATAACAATTGATTCTGCAACGATGATGAACAAAGTCTTTGAAATAATTGAAGCAAATAAAATATTTAATATTGATTATAAAAAATTAAAAATTTTAATTCATCCTAAATCATATGTTCACGCACTAGTTAAGTTTCAAAATGGCTTAACCAAGATTCTAATTCATGATACTGATATGAAAATTCCAATATTTAATTCACTATATAACAATAGTAATAAAAAAATAAAAACTAAAAAATTAGACTTTTCTATAATCAATGATCTCAAATTTGATAAGGTGGATTTAAAAAAATTCCCTGTGATCCAAATTTTAAAAAAACTACCCAAACATCACTCACTCTACGAAACTATAATTGTTGCCGCAAATGACTGTTTAGTAAACATGTTTATAAACAAGCAGATTAAATTTATTGATATTTCTAAAATTTTATTAAAAATTGTTAATAATAAAGAATTTTTGAAATATAAACTAATTATTCCTAAAAATGTAAAGGAAATACTAAATTTAAACAAATATGTACGTTTAAAAATTCTATCTTTAGATATATAAGATCTTATCATGAAAACTATTTTAAAAATTATATTTATCTTTTTTTCTCTCACTACATTTTCTCTTGCTGAAATAGTTAAAAAAATTGAAGTTACTGGAAATAAAAGAATTTCTAAAGAATCAATTATTGTTTTTGGTGATATTAATTATGACATTAATTATAGTGATCTCGAATTAAACGATATTTTAAAAAAAATTTATGAAACAAATTTTTTTAAAAAAATTGATTTAACTATAGATAAATCTGTTCTTAAAATTACTGTTGAAGAAAACCCTATTATTGAAAATTTAGAAATTACTGGAATAAAAAGTAAGACTTTATCAGGACTATTATTAGATAAGATCAAGTTAAAAAGTAGAAAATCTTATAATGAAGCAAGTTTTCTTTCTGACATTAGTTTAGTTAAAAATATTATTAAAGCTAACGGTTATTATTTTGCTGAAGTTAAAACAGAATCTATTTTTAATGATATACAAAACTCAATCAGTTTGACCTATGATATTTCTTTGGGTAAGAAAGCTAAGATAAATGAAATCCAGTTCTTGGGTGATAAAAAAATTAAAGACCGCAAATTAACAAATATTATAACATCTGAAGAAAAAAAGTTTTGGAAATTTTTATCACAATCTGTCTTTCTTAATAATGAAAGAATAGAAATGGACAAGCGTCTTTTGTTAAATCACTATAAAAATAATGGTTACTATAATGTTAAAATCAACAACTCATTTGTTGAGTTAAATGAAAATAGTACATTCAAATTAATTTTTAATATAGATGCGGGTGATAAGTTTATATTTAATGACTTAGATTTAGTTTTATCAGATGATTATGATCCTAAATATTTTAAAAATATAACTGATGCTTTAAATAGATTAAATGGCAAAGAATACTCACTAAATAAAATTGAAAAGATTTTAAGAGAAATTGATAAAATTGCACTTTCAAAACAGTATGAGTTTATCGATGCAACTTTAACTGAAAATATTTCTTCAAATAATAAATTAAATATTTCAATTTCATTAGCTGATGCAGAAAAATTTTATGTTGAAAAAATTAATATTTATGGAAATTCTTATACTCTAGAAGAGGTTATTAGAAATGATTTTATTGTTGATGAAGGTGATCCTTTCAATACAATCTTATTTAATAAATCAATTAATAAGATTAAAAGTAGAAATATTTTTGCCACTGTAGATTCTAAGATTCTAACTGGGTCTACACCAAATTTAAAAATTGTTAATCTTACCGTTGTAGAAAAACCAACTGGAGAAATATCTTTAGGTGCAGGCGTTGGTACTTCAGGAGGTAGTATTGGTGGTGGTATTAAAGAAAATAATTTTCTTGGTAAAGGTATAAAGTTAAATACTGACTTAAAAGTTACTGCTAATTCAGTTAAGGGTAGATTTATTTATGAAAAACCAAACTTTAATTACTCTGATAATAGTTTAATTATGTCTCTTAACAGTACCTCAACAGATAATTTAAGTGATTTTGGCTACAAGACATCTGATCTTGGGTTTTCTATAGGTACATCATTTCAACAGTATGAGAATCTATATTTTAGCCCAATGATTGCAGCTGCTTATGAAAATTTAGAAACGGATGCAACAGCAGCAGCAAGTATTAAAAAACAAGAGGGTAATTTTTTTGATACTTATTTTAACTATAGTATTGATTATGATTTGAGAAATAAGAAATTTCGTCCAGATGAAGGATTTAGAAATATCTTTAGACAGGAAATTCCTTTAATTTCAGAAGGCAAAGAATTTGTTAATTCGTTTGAAACAAGCAGATATCAAAAAATTTCTGATACAGTTACTAAAATAAGTCTTTTTGGTAAAGTTGTAAACACAATTGGCAATGAAGATGTAAGAGTTTCAAAACGTTTATTTATACCTAGCAGTAAATTAAGAGGCTTTGAAGCTGGAAAAATTGGTCCTTTTAATAAAAAATTTATTGGTGGTAACTATATTTCAGCATTTAATTTCAATGCAACTATGCCTCAAATATTGCCTTCTTTTCAAAATTTAGATCTTTCTTTTTTTGTTGATGCAGCCAATGTATGGGGTGTTGATTATGATAAATCTCTTGATGATGGGTCTAAAATTAGATCTGCTACAGGTTTAGCTTTAGATGTTCTAACACCAATTGGACCTCTGAACTTTACATTCGCTCAGCCATTAACAAAAACTTCTACAGACAAAACAGAGACCTTTAGGTTCAATCTAGGAACAACTTTTTAATGAAAAGTAATCAGTTGGTAAGATTTTTACTTATATTTTTTGCGTTTACCTATACAAGCTCTACTTTTGCCAACACTTCATTATATTATATTGATATGGATCTTTTGCTTAATAAATCATTAGCAGGAAAATCTATAATCAAACAATTAGAAGATCTTAATCAAAAAAATATTACTACTTTTAATAAAACTGAGGAAAATTTAAAAAAAGATGAAAATAAAATCATATCTCAAAAAAATATTTTAGATAAAAATGAATTTGATAAACAAATTAAGATTTTTAAGAAAAAAGTTTCAGATTATAAATTAAAAAGAATTGATTTAATTGAAAATATCAATAGAAAAAGAGAAAACGCCCAAAGTGAATTAATCAAAAAATTAACACCCATTCTAGAAGATTATTCAAACAAAAACTCTATTGCATACATAATGTCTAAAAAAAATATTATTATTGCTCAAAAAAAATTTGATTTGACTTATGTTGTTCTTAAAATCTTAGATTCTAAGGTAAAAAAAATAAAGTTAAAATAGTATTGATGACTTTAAATTTAAATAAAAAACAAATTATTGAATTACTACCACATAGAGAACCTATGCTTTTGATAAATGAACTTACTAATATTAAAAAACTTTTTTCAGCAACAGCTATAGTTAATGTCAGAAAGGATAGTTTTTTTGTCCAAGGACATTTTCCAGGGAATCCTGTAATGCCGGGTGTTCTTATTGTTGAAGCTTTTGGTCAGGCAGCAGCAGCTTTAACTGCTGCTGGTATTGATAAAGAAACATATGAAAATAAACTAGTTTTTCTAATGGGTATTGAAAAAGCTCGTTTTAGAAACCCTGTAATACCAGACTGTAGATTGGAACTTAATATTGAAGCGACTAGATCTCACGGTCGTGTATGGAAGTATAAAGGTGAAGCTTTTGTAGCTGGTAAAAAAATGGCTGATGCCCAATGGTCAGCAACTATTGTTGATAGAAAATAATTAGTAATAATTCTTGATAAGTAATTAGTAATTTTTTTGATAAAACTTTTTTATCAATGAATAATCCATTTTTTAAAAATTCTGGGCCTTTTACAATTGAAAAATTATTAACTTTAAGTGAAATTGATAATTTGCACAATTATACCAAGATTATTATAAATGATATTAAAGATCTTCATAATGCAGTTAATAATAGTATTACTTTTTTTCATTCAAAAAAATATGAAAGTTTTGCATCTAAAACCAAAGCATCTTATTGTATTACCACAAAAAATTTGGCACACATTTTACCAGATAATTGTAAACCAATAATTGTTGAAAACGTTTTATTTACTGTTGCGAAAATAACAAAAACATTCTACCCAAACGCAATTACGGATGACTTTGATCAAAATATTACTAACATCAATGAAACATTATTAGAAAAAATAGTTACCCATGGCATAAATGTTCTAATAGGCAAGAATGTTTTAATAGGAAAAAATTGTTTTATTGGCCATAACTCAATAATTGAAAGCAATGTGAGTATTGGTGACAATTGCTCTATAGGCTCTAATGTTATTATAAGAAATACAATAATTAAAAATAATGTAAACATTTTAGACGGCTGTGTAATTGGAAAAAAAGGTTTTGGTTTTTTCCCAATTAAAGATAAAAATTTTAGATATCCACATATAGGCACCGTCATAATAGAGGATAACTGTGAAATTGGATGTGGATCCACTATTGATAGAGGCTCACTTTCCAATACAACAATTGGGAAAAATACTTATTTAGATAATCAAGTTCATATAGCTCATAATAATAAGATTGGGAATAATTGTATTATTGCTGGTCAAGTTGGTTTTGCAGGAAGCTCAACTTTAGGAAATAATGTGATGATTGGTGGACAAGCCGGCATTTCTGGTCATTTAAAAATTGGTAACAACAGTCAAATTGGTGGTGGTAGTGGTGTAATAAAAGATATTCCAGAAAACTCAAAAGTTATGGGGTATCCTGCAAAAGATTTAAAGCAATTTATTAAGGACAGTAAGTGATACACAAAACGGCAATTATTGACTCGAATGCCAAAATTCCATCAACAGTAGATATTGGCCCATTCACAGTTATTGGTCCCAATGTTGAAATTGGGAATAATACTGCAATACAATCTCATGTAAATATTACTGGTCACACAATAATTGGTAAAAATAACAAAATTTATCCTTTTGCCTCTATAGGTAATGACCCACAAGATATGAAATATAAAGGTGAAACAACAAAACTTTTAATAGGAGATAATAATACAATAAGAGAATATTCAACGATTAACCCTGGAACCACGCAAGGTGGGGGAGTAACAAAGGTTGGTAATAATAATTTAATTATGATTAGTGCTCATATTGCTCATGACTGTATTATCGGAAATAATATTGTCATTGCGAATAGTGCTGCAATAGCAGGGCACGCACAAATAGATGATTATGTTGTGATAGGTGGAAACTGTGGTGTACAACAGTTTGCAAGGATAGGAAAAATGGCAATGATAGGTGGAATGACAGGTGTTTCAAGAGATGTCATACCATACAGTTTATCAACTGGTAATCGAAATTATTTAAATGGTATTAATATAGTTGGATTGAGAAGAAACAATGTTCCAAATAAGGATATTATAAATCTTACTGAAGCTTATAAAGATATATTTAAAACAGAAAAATTAAATGAAAATCTAAGCAAATTGAATGATCATTTTAAAGAAAATTCACTTGTAAATGAGGTACTAGAATTTATTAACAAAGATAAAAAAAGACCTATTTGTACGCCTTATCAAAAATAAAATGATTGGATTGTTTCTTGGTAGTACAGATTTTCCCAAATTAATTTTAAATAGAATTATAAAAGAAAAGAAAAAATATTTTATTATAGATTTAACATCAAAGAATCAATTTAAAAAAAATAAGAATACTTATTCTTTTAGTATTGGACAGTTTGGTAAAATTTTATCAGTAATTAAAAATAATAAATGTACTAAAGTATTATTTGCTGGTAAAATTGATAAACCAAAAATTTCTTCACTTAAATTAGATTTTAAAGGTCTCTTTTATATACCAAGAATAATCAAAGCCTCAAAATTAGGTGATGCTGCAATATTGAAAGAACTAATAGCAATTTTATCAGAGCATAAGATTAAGGTGATTAAATCTAATTTCTATAATCCAGAATTAACACTACAAAAAGGTAATTATACAAAAATTAGCCCTAATAGAAAAGAATTAATAGAAATTAAACAAGGAATTAAATCACTAAGTAATTTAAATGCGCACAATCATACACAAGCTTTAGTAATTAGAAATAACTCAGTTATTGCAAGAGAAAATTCGAGAGGTACAAAAAAAATGCTTCAATCAATAATTAAAGCTAAAAACAATCAAGGAATATTAATTAAATTTCCTAAAAAACAACAAGATTTAAGAGCTGATTTACCAACTATTGGGCTTGATACAATTAAAGACTGTAAAAAAGCAAACTTAAAAGGTGTAGTATTAAAAGCTAATCAAAATATATTTTTAGATAAAGTAAAAAGTATAGCTTTTGCAAATAAAAATAATATTTTTATAACAATTAAATGAAAAAAATATTTATTTTAACAGGCGAACCATCAGGTGATAAATTAGCATCAACAGTTATTTCTCAACTTAAACGCACTAACCCTGATATACAATATTTATCTGTTGGAGGCTACCATCTTACCTCTTTAGGGATTAAATCAATTTTTGATTTAAAAGAAATTACCTTTATTGGCTTTACAAGTGTTTTATTGAATATATTTAAAATTAAAAATAAAATTAACAAAACTGTAGATGAAATCATTAAATTTAATCCTGATATATTATTTAGTGTAGATAGCCCAGATTTTACTTTAAGAGTTGCCGAAAAAATTAAAAATATCAATGGAAAAATAAAAACAATTCATTATGTGGCACCTCAAGTATGGATATGGCGTGAAGGTAGAGTAAAAAAAATTAAAAAATATATTGATCACATACTTTTACTATTTAATTTTGAAAAAAAATACTTCGATAAAGAAAATATAAAAAATACTTTTGTGGGACACCCATTACTTGAGAGTACCAATAAATCAAAAATCGACTTATCGTCATTAATTTCTAAAGACAAAAAAATTATTTCAATTTTTCCAGGAAGCAGAAACACAGAAATCAATGTTCTCTTACCAATATTATGTAATTTTATTATTATGATGAATAACGAATTTAAAGATTATTCTTTTGTGCTTCATTCCACTGATGAAAACAAAGGTTTAATAAATCATTTTATAAAAGATTATGATTTTGATAATTGTGATGTAATTTCAGATGAAAAAATTAAACATCAAATATTATCCAATTCAATTTTTGCTATTTCCAAATCTGGGACTGTATCTTTAGAAATCTGTAATGCAGGCATTCCATCGATTATTATATATAAAATAAACATGATTAATTATTTTATTATGAAGTCTCTAGTTAAAGTTAAGTTTGCTAATATAATAAATATAATTAACAAAAAAGAGATTATCCCCGAGTTACTTCAGGGCGAGTGTAATACCAAAGAAATTTTTAAATCAGTTGTTTATTTCTTAAACAATCCTAAACTCATGAAAGATCAAATTAATAACTGCAATAAAACCTTAAATGACATTAAATCAAAAACATCATCTTCTATAGAAGTATCCTCAATATTAGCTAAGTATCTTATTTCCTAGCCTTTTAAGCACTTCTTCTTTACCTAAAGACATAATTATATCATATACACCAGGTCCAAATTTTGAACCTGTTAATGCTACTCTTATTGGTTGCCCAACACCTTTAAAATTTGTTTCATGTGACTTAATTAGATTATTAACAATAGTTTCAAGAGTTTCTTTATCGAGTTTTTTTATTTCTTTAATAATACTGATTAAGTCAGCTAGTATTTTTTTTGCCGTATCATTAATAAGTTTTAAATCTTCTTGATTAAAATTAACTTTATCGAATATAATATATTTAGAGTTATTATAAATATCCTCTAAAGTTTTAGCTTTATTTTTTAAAAAAGTTAATGATTGTTTAATTTTTTCTTCTTTTTCAAGCGGAATTTTTTCTTTGTAAAGTTCACTGTACTGTACGATGTGATTATATAATTCATCTTCACTGATACTTTTTATGTAATGTTCATTCATTGACAATATACGGCTCATATCTAATTTAGATGGAGATTTTCCAATACCCTCTAAATTAAAATGTTTAATACTTTCCTCTATAGTAAATATTTCTTTGTCCTTATATGACCAACCGAGTCTCAATAGATAGTTTCTTAGAGCATCTGGCATTATCCCTATTTTAGAATAGTCATCAAGAGTTGAAGCATTGTCTCTTTTAGATAGTTTTTTACCCTCCACAGTATGAATTAAAGGAATATGGGCAAAATATGGTAAATGCCATTTCATTGATAGATATATTTGGGTTTGTTTAAAGGTATTTATCTTGTGATCATCACCTCTTATAATATGAGTTATGTTCATTTGATGATCGTCAACAGTAGCTGATAAATTATATGTTGGAGTTCCATCATTTCTTATAATAATAAAATCTTCTATAGTGATAT
>MDTF01004078.1_pt1 | contig 11859 bp, 11 predicted proteins | sample 811191 | NCBI WGS metagenome assembly MDTF01 (sample SAMN05326649, study PRJNA326480) | marine metagenome | isolation source: seawater | place: Southern Ocean | collected 2011
AAGTGTTAATTTTTAATCTACAAGTTCTGACAAATATTATAAATTGTCTGAATTTTCTTTATTTTCCTCACTTTTTTCTTCCTTTTTTTCGGTTTTCTTTGAAACTCCAACTAAAGAAGGTCTAAGTAACCTATCTTTCATCATGAAGCCCTTTTGAATTTCTTGAACAATTGTACCAGGTTCTTTTTGATCATCGTCAATTTCTATCATTGCCTGATGAAAATTAGGATCAAGCTTTTTACCGATTGAATCTAAAGGACTAATCCCATTTTTTGATAAAATAGAAACCATATCTTTGTTTATAATATCGAAATGTTCTAAAGTTTTTTTTAAGGCTTCTGAATTTTTTAAGACTTCATCACTTTCTAGTATCAGTTTTGACCTTTCTAGATTATCTATTAAGTTTAAGGTTTCTTTTGCAAAAGCAAAACCACCGTAATTAAAAGCATCTTCTCTTTCTTTTTCAAACCTTCTTCTTTGATTTTCCATTTCGGCAAAAGCTCTAGCTAATTTATCTTCTAGTTCTAAAATTTTTTCTTCAGGTTTAACCTCTTTGTGTAGTTCGTTGTTTTCTAAAGAATCAGGTTGAAATTTATTATCTAATACCTCTTCTTTAAGGTCTACAGATTCGTTATTTTGAGTCTCAGAGTTAGTGTTTTGATCTTTTTCCATTGAGACTTATATGGTATGAAAATTAATAATTGCTAGATGTTAAAGAAAAAAATTACAAAATTGTTAATAGGCACAAATAATAAGGGAAAAATAAAGGAAATTAGGGATTTATTGCCTAAAAACCTTGAAATTTTCTCTTCATCTGACTTTAAAATTAAAAGTCCTGCTGAAAATGGGAAAACCTTTGAGGAAAATTCTTTAATTAAAGCTAGATATTTTTCTAAAAAATCAAAAATGGTTTGTTTATCAGATGACTCAGGCTTGGAGGTTGATGCTTTAGGGGGTGCTCCAGGAATCTATTCAGCTAGGTGGGGTGGAAAAAAAAGGGACTTTGTTAAGGCAATGAATAGAGTATTTAAAGAGCTAGAAAAAAAAAACAAAAAATGGAAAACTAAAAAAATTAAAGCTAGATTCATTTGTGCTTTAACTATTTACAGGCCAAATCAAAAATCAATAAGCTCTACGGGTAAAATTGAAGGGCACATTTCACACTCCATGAAGGGAAAAAATGGATTTGGCTATGATCCTATCTTTGTACCGGTGGGTAAAAAAATTACTTTTGGTGAAATGAAACCTTTGCAAAAATATAAAATTGATCACCGGTTTAAAGCTTTTAAAAAAATTAAAAGATTTTTTTAAAGTCTCCATTCTCAACTTTATAAAAATTAAGAATATGATTAATTTTATTATTTTTTATTTCAAAAATGCCAACCTTCCCTTTAAATAAAGTTTTTTTAGTAAATATTTTCTCATCTATATTAGAGTTATTTTGAAGTAATAAATAATAAACAAGCCCAACTAAGTCATAACTTAAGAAAGATAATTGATTTGGATATTCACTATATTTTTTAAAATATTCAAAAGAAAAATCATTGTAATTACTTTTATTAGCCGAGGGAAAATAGAGTGGTTGAGAACTTGTTTCACTAAGAAGAGACTCATCAAACCATTGATTTAGCGTTATAAAATATTTTTCCTTAGGGGAAACATCAGTATAAAGTAATGAGGTAGTTACACTTTTTAAACTTTGATCAAAATCAGCTATTATGATGGAGTCAAAACTAACACCCCCTAAAGTGTCTTTCTTTTTTAATTTTTCAATTAACCTCTCATTATTGTTTTGATCAGATTTTTCTAATCTTATTATCTCGTCTTCAAGATTTTTCTTTCTTAGTTGGTATTGTGTAATTTTTTCAATTTGGTCTGTAAGTTTAGTCGGATCGGTATCATAGATATAATTTTGTATTATTTTTATTTTAGAATTTGATATTGCTTTTTTAATTTCATTTTGGAAATCCACATCAGGCGTTAAAAAAATAGTTTTTTTAATTTCATTTAATTCTATAAATTTTTTAATAGCTTTTAATTGTGAGGTTGCATTTATTCCAGCATTAATGATGTTATTTGAGATATTATCATTTTTATTAGTTAATGCTAAAAAGGTTATTTCTTTTAATTCACCAAGGGAAATTAGACTTTTATTAAAAACTGGGCCTATTACTATTTTTATTCCAGATTTTGCAAATTCTTTTGCTGACCTTAAGGCAATATCAGGACTTGATCCAGTATCTTTTGGAACAATCTCAATCGATAAATTATTAATCTTATTAATTGCAAGTCGGGCAGATTTAACTATGGATTGGCCAACTTCAGAATTTTTACCTGTTAGCGGAACAAGCAAGCCAATCTTTATTTTTGCACTTGCTGAAGCTTTTTCTGGTTCAATTGAAAATGTTAGTGTTAAAAGTAATATAATTTTAATAAATTTTTTCATTTTAATGTTATTATTATAACGGTTATAATTTAATGATTCTACATACTGAAAACATAAAAAACAAAGTTAAAAGTGGGCTTTATATTGTCTCCACTCCAATTGGAAACTTAAGCGATGTCACCTTAAGAGCATTAGAAGTATTAAAAAAATCAGACTATATATTGTGTGAAGATACCCGTACGTCAAAAAACTTGTTAGATCACTATGAAATTAAGTCAAAACTTATTTCAAATCATAAATTTAATGAAAAAAAAAACTTATCAAAAATTATTGAGATCTTAAAATCGGACTGTATCGTTTCGTTAATTTCTGATGCTGGAACACCGGCTATTTCAGATCCAGGAGCAATATTGGTTAATGAATGTCTTAGTAATGAAATTGATATTTTTCCAATACCAGGTGCATCTGCTGTTTCGTCCGCTGTTTCTATAAGTGGCTTTAACGAAAAATATTTTTTTTATGGTTTTTTCCCTGAGAAAAAAAATAAATTACAAGATGATTTTGAAAAATTAGCAAATTTAGAAAAGTGTATTGTTTTTTTTATCTCTCCACGAAAGTTTAATAGCTCTATAAAATACATCAAGCAACATTTCTCTGGAAGAAAGATTTTGATATGCAGAGAAATGACTAAATTCTATGAGGAATATATCAGAGCAAACATTAATGACCTAGAACCTTTTAAATCTGACCCAAAAGGAGAACTAACAATCGTTATTTCTGAAAAAGTTAAGATAAAAAACTCTTCGATAACTTTAAAGGAATCTGATAAAAAAAATATTGAAAAAATGATTAAAAAACTAAGTATTAAGGATATTACTGATATAATTAGTCAAAATTCAAATATACCCAAAAAAATAATTTATAATTACTGTTTGGAGTTAAAAAATGAAAAGTAGAATTTTTTTAATAAGCTTAATTCTTTTGATTGTTACAGGCTGTGTTGGAATAAGCTCAAAAGGAATATTTGGAACAGGTGTTAGTGTTGCTTTAGACCCAAGATCTTTAGGTACTCAAATAGACGACTCTGTAATGCAAAAAAACTTAGCAGCAAGATTAGCATTAAGAGATAAAAAATATTTATTGTCCGTAAGTACAAAAGTTTTAGATGGCAGAATTTTCTTAACAGGAAAAATTATTAACCCTGAAGAAAAACTTCAAATTACAAAACTAGCATGGGAAACTAAAGGTGTTAGATCAGTTAAAAATGATATTAAGTTAAAAGAGGATTTTAATTTTAAACAATCCGCTAAAGATTTATTAATAACTTCACAACTGCGCGCAGCTTTAATATTTAACAAAGAAATTAAAGCAACAAATTATCAAATAGATACTTATAAGAAAAAAATTTTTATTTATGGAATTTCTTTAACAGTAAATGAGCGTAAAGAGGTAATAAGAGAAGCAAAAGAAATACTTGATGTCGAAGATGTTATTGCAAGCATTGTTTTAGTTGAAGACTTAAGAATACAAAAAAACTAATCTTTTTTATAATCGATTACATCGGCTGAGTAAGCAGCAACAGAAGCTAAATTTATTATTTCTGATGTAGATGAACGTAAAGGTGCTATCTCGATTGGTTGGCCCAACCCAATAAGTAAGGGGCCAATAACTTTTGTTTCACCTAAACTCTTCATCATTTTGTACGAAATAGCTGCACTATGCTGTCCTGGCATTATTAAGACATTTGCATTTCCAACAATATTTGAAAAAGGATAAAGCTCTTTATACTCTGCGTTTAGAGCAACATCAGGCTGCATATCTCCATCAAATTCAAAATCTACATTTTTATCTTTTAAAATTTCAACTGCTTTTTTAATATGTTTAGTTCTACTTGTAAGTGGTTGACCAAAAGTTGAATGAGAAACAAAGGCAACTTTAGGAACAAAACCAAATAGTTTAACTACTCTAGCAGCAGACTTAGCAATTTCCGCAAGTTGTTCTGAACTTGGATATTCATTCACACTAGTATCTCCAACAAAAATAGTTTTTCCTTTTGAAACAACCATGTTTAAACCAAACATTATCTCACCAGGCCTTGGTTCTACCACTTGTAAAATTTTTTCTAAAGATGCACCAAACCTTCTAGTATTACCAGTAACAGCACCATCTGCATCACCACAAGCCACCATACAGGATGCCCAAATAACTCTATCATTTCTTATAAGTCTATCGCAGTCTCTTTCTAAAAGGCCCTGTTCTCTTTGCATCTTTTTAAATAAATATTTTACATACTTTTCTCTCTTTTCTGTATCTTGAGAGTTTATTATCTCAATATCAAAATTTTCATTGTAGCCAATTTCTCTTATTCTTTCTTTAATTTTTTCTTTTTTACCAACCAAAATTGGAATTCCTAATTTAGAATTTTTAAATGCAATCGCAGCTTTAAGAGTATTTTCGTCCTCACCATCTGCAAAAACTATCCTTTTCTGATTTTTTTTAACATGAGAGTTGATACCTTGCATAATAGTTACCGAGGGATCAAGTCTTTGCTTAAGCTGATCTTTATAAATTTCAAAGTCTTTTATATTCTTTTTTGCTACACCACTATCCATCGCAGCTTTTGCAACAGCAGCAGGTATCACACTAATTAATCTTGGGTCAAAAGTAGAAGGGATTATATAGTTTTTTCCATACTTAGGACGATCACCACCCATTGCTGCAACAACCTCATCTGGAACATCTTCTCTAGCCAACTTTGCTATTGCATTTGCTGCAGCTACTTTCATTTCTTCATTAATTGTTGTAGCTCTTACATCTAACGCTCCTCTAAAAATATAAGGAAAACCAATTAAATTATTTACTTGATTGGGATAATCAGATCTTCCTGTTGCTATAATTGCGTCATCCCTGACTTCCATTATTTCTTCAGGAGTTATTTCTGGATCTGGATTGGCGCAAGCAAAAATTATTGGGTTTTTAGCCATAGTTTTTACTAATTCTTTTTTTAAAGCTCCTTTAGCAGACAATCCTAAAAACACATCAGCTCCATTAATTGCTTCCTCTAAAGTTCTATTTTTCGTGTCAATTGCGTGGGTAGATTTCCACTGATCCATACCCTCGGTTCTTCCTCTGTAAATTACCCCCTTACGATCGAGCATAGTTACGTTTTCATTAAGTACACCACTATTTTTAAATAAATTTGTACAAGCAATTGCAGAGGCACCGGCTCCATTAACAACAACTTTAATGTCTTTTATTGATTTTCCGCTTATGTCTAAAGCATTTATTAAGGCTGCCGTAGTTATTATTGCTGTTCCATGTTGATCATCATGAAAAACAGGAATATCTAAAATTTCTTTTAATTTTTCTTCAATAACAAAACAATCAGGAGCTGCTATGTCTTCTAAATTAATTCCACCAAAGCTACAGGAAAAATTTTTAATACTATTAATAATTTCATTGGCATCTTGCGAATCAATTTCTAAATCTATCGAATCTATATCAGCAAATCTTTTGAATAATACTGCCTTTCCTTCCATTACAGGTTTTGAAGCTAATGCACCTAGGTTTCCCATACCTAAAATTGCAGAACCATTACTTATTACCGCAACTAGATTTCCTTTAGAAGTGTAATCGTAGGCAGTTTCTGGATTATCATAAATAGCCTGAACAGGAACTGCCACACCTGGAGAGTAAGCTAAAGCCAAATCTCTTTTAGTTGTCATTGGCTTTGAAGAGTTTATTTCAATCTTTCCAGGCTTATTTAAGTTATGAAATTCTAAAGCTTCTTTATCAGTGTAATGTTCAGTTTTATTTTTTATCATTAAAGTGAATTAGATATACAAATAAGGTAAATTTAAGACTAATATGATTTATGAACCTTATCAAGTCAACAGGCACATTTAGTTTTTATACAATAATTAGCAGATTATTAGGTTATCTAAGAGATATCCTAATTGCAGTCTTTCTTGGTACAGGAATCCTTGCAGATGCTTTTTTTGTTGCGTTCAGAATACCCAATACATTTAGAAGATTATTTTCAGAAGGTACTTTTAATGCTGCATTTGTACCCAGTTATTCATCCCTATTAAATAATAAAAAAGAGTCTCAAAAGTTTGCAAACAATATTTTTAATTTGCTTATTGTAGGGCTGCTTTTTTTAGTACTCATAATTGAAATACTAATGCCAATATTTGTATTTTTGATTGCACCGGGGTTTGATGGTGATTCACAAAAAATGGAATTAGCCATAACTTTAACAAGAATTACCTTTCCTTTTTTAATATTTATTAGTTTAGCATCTTTTTTTTCTGCTATTTTAAACTCACACAATAGGTTTGCCATAGCATCAGCGTCACCTATTATTTTAAATATTCTTTTAATTGGAGTATTGTTATTTGGCAAAATTTTAGATGACGAATTAGTTTATTATCTTTCTTATGCAGTAACAGGTGCAGGTGTTTTACAATTTATTTTTTTATATTACTTTATAAAGAAATATTTTTTACCTGAATTAAAATTTTCAATTAAAATTGATAATAAAATTAAATTTTTTTTTAGTAAATTACTACCAAGTATTTTTTCTTCAGGAGTTACTCAAATAAATATATTAATAGGAACTATTATTGCATCTTTTCAAGCCAGTGCAGTTTCGTACCTCTATTATGCAGATAGAATTTATCAAATAAACCTAGCCATTGCAGGAATTGCAATTGGTACAGTTATTTTACCACAATTATCAAAATATGTTAAAAGTAAAAAAATAAAAAAAATTAATTTGATTCAAAATAAAGCTTTAGAGTTAAGTTTATTTTTAAGTATTCCAGCAGCAATAGCATTGCTAATTGCATCTGAAGAAATTATTTCTTCATTATTTGGATACGGTTCTTTTGATGAATTAAGTGTTAAAAACTCTGGAAAGGCTTTGTTTTATTTTGCAATTGGTTTGCCTGCATTCTCCATGATTAAAGTTTTTTCAGCTTTTTTTTTCGCTCGTCAAAATACAAAAACTCCATTTTATATTTCTCTAACTTCAGTTTTATTAAATGTTTTTATTAGTATTATATTTTTTAATGAATTTGGTTTTTTGATTATACCTATAGCAACAACAATATCGTCTTGGTTTAACACCCTATTGTTATTTATTTTTTTAAAAAAAGAAAGTTTATTTAATTTTAATTTAATTTTTATGAATAAGTTTATTAAAATTTTAATGGCCTCAACCTTAATGGCAATATTTTTTTATTATGTAATTGATTTTTTTAATACCCACCTCGTCTATGAGGCTAACTTTAAAGCAATCTATTTAATTGGTTCAGTAATATTGGGACTAATTTTTTATCTTTTAATCGCAATTTTAATCAAGGCTTTTAAAAAAAGTGATATTAATTTAAACTATTAAAATGACTAAAAAAATATTTTCAGGTGTACAGCCAACGGGAAACCTTCATTTAGGGAATTATCTAGGTGCAATTAAGAATTTTGTAAAACTTCAAAATGTAAAAGACAACGAGTGTATATTTTGTGTGGTAGATCTTCATGCAATAACTACCAAGCAAGACCCAAAAGAATTAAAAAAAAATATAAGAGAAACTGCAGCTACGTTTATTGCAAGTGGAATTGATCCAGCCACTAATATAATTTTTAATCAATCAATGGTTACAGCACATTCAGAGGCTGCATGGATTTTAGGTTGTGTTTCAAGAATTGGTTGGCTCAACAGGATGACACAATTTAAAGAAAAGGCTGGAAAAGATAAAGAAAAAGCTAGTATAGGTCTTTATGCGTACCCAGTTTTAATGGCCGCAGATATTTTACTCTATGATGCAACACATGTACCCGTAGGTGATGACCAAAAACAACACTTAGAACTTTGTCGAGATATTGTACAAAAATTTAATAATGATTTTAATGCTCCGAACTTTTTAAAAGCACCAGAGCCCCTGATTCAAAAAGAATTTTCTAGAATAATGAGTCTTAAAGATGGTATGAAAAAAATGAGTAAATCAGATCCTTCAGATTTAAGTAGAATTAATCTTACAGATGATAAAAACGAAATATTAAACAAGATAAAAAAAGCAAAAACAGACCCATTATTGTTACCAACTGAAGTAAACGATTTGTCCGAAAGACCAGAGGCTAAAAATTTATTAGGGATTTATTCAAGTTTAAAAGATCAAAATTTAGAAACTTCCATAGGTGAATTTAATGGAAAAAACTTTTCCAAATTTAAAGAAAGTTTGGTAGAAGTTTTAATTGAAAAAATTGAGCCAATTTCGAAAGAAATTAAAAAATTACTAAAAGATGAAGATTACTTAGATAAAATTTTATTAGAGGGTTCTGAAAAAGCAGACAAAATTGCTTCAAAAAAAATTAAAAAAATTAAAGAATTAGTAGGTTTTTAACTAAATATATTAAATAGTTTAAATTTCGATATTTACCATTATATATGACATCATTATGTTCATTCAAACTGAAACAACACCTAATCCTAATTCCCTTAAATTTTTACCGGGAAAAAGTGTATCTAACAGCGGTTCTTTTGAAGTAACCAAAAAAGAAGATACTGATAGTGAACTAATAAGGAACCTTCTATCTGTTAACGGGGTAACAGGAGTTTTTTTAGGAGCTGATTTTTTGTCCATCAACAAGAATGAAGAATCAACCTGGGAAGATATTAAGCATATAGTGATTGCGTTAATCAATGATTTTTATTTAACAGGAAAAGAATTTGTAGTCACAAATGAATTAAAAAAAAAAAAAGAAGAGCATAGCGAAATTGAAAAACAAATAATCAGTATTTTAGAAACAAAAATTAGCCCTGCCGTTGCAAAGGATGGAGGCGACATTAAATTTAAAGAATTTAAAGAAGGAGTCGTAAAAGTAGAATTACAAGGCAGCTGCTCTGGATGTCCAAGTTCAACCATGACCCTCAAGCAAGGTGTTCAAAATCTTTTATGTCATTACATACCTGAGGTAAAAGAGGTAGTTGCAATATAGTTATGAAAAAAAATATATCATTAATTTTCCATATAACAAAATATTCTACAATCGTAAAAAAAAAAGTATTATTAATTTTTAAAATAGTAGAAAGTATAAAAAAAAAAAATTTTACAAAAGATAGAAAAAAACAAGATAACAATTTTGGATCTCTAACAAGAACATTTTTGTCTAGCTTAATAATTATATCAATTTTTTCTATTACACCATTAATTGTTAATTTTACAAAAGAGAGAATAAAATTATCTAAAGTTTTTGAAAATAACTCAAAAAATAAATTAAAAAACTTATTGGAAAATAAGAATCAAAAGTTAGTTAAAGAATTAGATGAAGAATTAAACCAAAGTTTTTTATTTGATGACATATTACTTTTAGATGAGGAACCTAATGACACCGTAAGACTGAGTGCTGCAACAATTGTAGAGTTATTTGAGTCAACTAATTATAATTTGAAAGATGTAAGAAGAAATAAATTAGTCAAACCAATTTCACTAACACTGTTACCGCAAGAAATAGTAAAAATTGAAAATAGCAATCAAAGGAAAGATCTATTTATTCAAATAATTTTACCATTAATAATTGATGAAAATAACAACATTAAATTAGATCGAAGTAGACTTTTTAATATCCTAAATAAAAGTAAAAATAGCAAAGCAGAAAAAAAATGGCTAATAGCAAAATTTAGACAATACGGCGTAGTAAATAATGATTTATCAACATTAAAAATTAGGATGGACGAAGTTCCAATTTCTATGACCATTGCACAAGCAGCAAAAGAAACTGGCTGGGGTACGTCAAGATTTGCGCAAGAAGGAAATGCATTATTTGGTCAATGGACTTGGTCCGGTAATGGAATTAAACCTTTAGGCGCAGATGATAATACTACGCATAAAGTTATGAGATTTAGAGTTTTACAAGCGTCAGTTAAAGCATATCAAAGAAATTTAAATACACACTCTTCTTATAAAGCTTTTAGAAATGCAAGAGCTGAATTGAGAGACCACGGAGAGAAACTAGATAGTCTAGTCCTTTCTGAATATTTAGATAAATATGCAGAAACTGGAAAAGAATATGTAAAAATCCTACAAAAAATAATAAAACAAAATAGTTTAACAGATTTTGATGATGCTAAGTTGTTACCATTAAGTATTGATTTGGAGAGTCTAATTTAATTTTGCTTAACAGAGAACTGAACCCCAAACCATCTCCAAATTCCATTATCATTTAAAGAACAATTAACTCTACCTCTACGAAATAAAAATTTTTCTCTAAAATTTATACTTAGTATATTTTCATTAAAATCAATATTAGATTTTTCCCATTTATTACCCTCGTCTGAAAAACAATTAATATTATTTAAATTTTTTTGTTCATCAAAAAACTCTACTAAAAATTTAGGAGGATTATTTGTGGTTAGGTATTTTTCATCTGGGCTTATAGTCTTATATTGCAAAGGATTAAGATTAATTAAAAATTTAAATCTTTTTAAGTCCCCATATTTTTCATTAATTGGAAATCTTGGCAGCTCATACCTGTCTTTATTTATATCGATCACACCAGAATGTTGACCAAAAGAAAATTTAAATTTTTTAGTTATTTGTTTTTTAATGTAGCTATTATATTCACCAAATGGATAAGAAAAAAAAATAGGATTATACCCAAGGTTCTTAATAAAATTTGTATTAGCAGTGTTAATATCTTTTATAAAATCATCATTTGTAAGATCTACTAAATAGTCGTGGGTGTGTGAATGATTGCCTATATAGGCAATGCTTTCTTTCTCTAATTCTTTAATTTGATCCCAGGTCATATATCCATTTTTCCCAATGACCTCCGTTGAAACAAAAAGAATAAATGGAATTTTTTTCTCTTTTAAGTATGGCCATGCAACTTCATAAAATGAAGAGAATGCATCATCTATGGTAAGAAGTATTTTTTTTCTCTCTTTTGGAATATGAAAATTTTTTTCTAAATCTTTTGGGTCATAAAAACTATATTCTGAATTTATGATTATTTTAATCTGTTGCTTAAAAACATCCATTTGAATGTTAGTTGAGGGATATTTGCTTTCATCAAACCTATGATACATCAATGAAAGGATACCTTTATCATCAGAATAAGATTTGATATTTTGTTCTTCTGCTTTAGAGTTGTAGGCTAATAGTAATATTATAATGAATAACCTGATAGTAGACGCCGCAAGAGATAAAATTATTTTAACATTCATTGGTAGTGTAGGTATTTATACTTGTAGTTACGAAAATAGTAAAATTAATTTTGAAAAATTGATGGTCTTAATTAATGAATTTTTAAAAAATAACAAAATTTTATTAGATGATATAGATGTTATTTATGTTAATAGAGGCCCGGGTAGCTTTGCGGGCATTAGAAATTCACTATCAACAGTTAAAGCTTTATTTTTGACAAAAAAAATTGATTATTATTGCTTTAGTTTTGATGATTTTAAAGAATCT
>MDTF01012284.1_pt1 | contig 11857 bp, 20 predicted proteins | sample 811191 | NCBI WGS metagenome assembly MDTF01 (sample SAMN05326649, study PRJNA326480) | marine metagenome | isolation source: seawater | place: Southern Ocean | collected 2011
AGATGATACTAAAAAATTATACAATATTAGCATTGACACTAGCACTAACTAGTGGATGTTCTTTACTAGGAACTAAAGAAGTAGAGATTATATCTAAGCCTATTGTAATAGAAATTATGCAACCGGATCTACCGAGACCAGTAGACTTAACTGCTCCTAATTGGTATGTAGTATCGGAAGCAAAGATTGCTAACCCTTGCGCAAAGCAGATGAAACTAAATGAGAAGGGTGAACACATTGTAAAAGAAGATGGCACTCATGAGACATTTAGACCTAAAGCATGTGCTAAAGAAGATACCGAACATCCAGAATGGCCTGAAGGTTATACATACTTAGATAGGTTTATGGATGAGATGAAAGAACAGAATAATGGGGAGGTTGTTTTCGTTGCTACTACTATAGGTGACTATAAAGTAATGGCCGAAGATATGCAAGAATTAAAAAGATATATTAATCAGCTGGGTGAGGTGATAGTCTATTATAGGAATGTGACAATAAATGATGAAAAAGCTGCAGCAGTTGAAATTAAATTGGAGAAATAGAATGGTCGTTAAGAAGACAGAAGAATTGACAGTGTGGGAAAGGGCAGAAATAGCTGCTAAACTTTCGGCCATAGCTTATATGAATGAGACGCCTGCAACGACCGCTGCAAAGAAACTCGGTATGTTACAGGTAACTCTGATTACTAATGACGGTGCTGAAGCACTGGTATGTAAGAATAGAGATTCTCTTTGGATTGCATTTAGAGGAACAGAACCTTCTAAGTTAAATGATGTAATGGCTGATCTTAATGTGATTAAGAATACTGCCAAGGCTGGTGGTAAAGTCCACGGTGGTTTCCAAAAAGAAGTCGATGATATTTGGATTCATATTGTAAAGATATTGGATCATAATGACCAACTAAAGGTGCGCAAAGATGTGTATATTACTGGGCATAGTTTGGGGGCTGCTATGGCTACCATTAGTGCCACACGTTATCAACCTAAAGAACTCTTCACTTTCGGTTCGCCAAGAGTCGGCGGAGTCCACTTCATCAAAAACATCAAATGCCCACACTACAGATTTATGAATAACAATGACATTGTGTGTAGAATCCCACCAGCATGGTTAGGTTTCAGACATCACGGCGAAATGATTTACTTTAATAGGTTCGGCGATAAGCAACTTAAACCAACATGGACTGACTTCTTCGCAGGTATTAGTCAATCGTGGAAGAGATTTAAATTCTTTGATGGAGTAGTAGATCACGGAATGCCAAACTATGTTAAAGCTATTAAGAAACTGGCGAAGGTTAAGTAATGTATTTCCTACTCATACTCTCGCTCAAATCTATCTTAGGTTCTGTGATAGGTTCATCATTCTACAATTGGTTCCAAGGCACAACAGGTGGTATCTGGTTCCAAAAACAAGTAGACAAATTCATGCAGCACTTTGCTGTAAAATATGATTTGGAACTGGCAAAGAAAGATGCCAAGTTCCGAAAACAATTCCCTTTAGTCGCACAACGACTAGATGTATTGGAAGCACTGGCCCATCCTAAATGTGGCCTAGATGGATTTGATGATTATCCCCCACTGATCGAACGGATAGATGGTATGGAAGAGGATCTTACTACCCTATGGGAAGTAAACCTTAAAGAAGTGTCAAAGTATTTAAAGAAAAATAAATAAAATACTTGTTTACATTCCACTTGGAATGTGTTATAATATATACTATTAACCGGAAGAACAATGAATGGGACTAACATAATGAATATCAATGTCACTAAGCGTGATGGCTCTAAGCAGGAGTTTGATTTAGAGAAGGTACACAAAGTATTAGAGTGGGCTACTGTAGGTATTACAGGGGTTTCTATCTCCGAGATAGAACTTAAATCTAATATACAATTATTTGATAAGATACCAGCTTACGATATACACGAGCTACTTATTAAATCTGCAGCAGAACTTATATCAGAACACACACCAAATTATCAATTCGTAGCCGCTAGGTTGATTAACTATAAACTCCGTAAAGAAGTCTATGGTAAATATGAACCATGGCCGCTATATCAATTGGTTGTAGAGAATATTAGTCGTGATGTATATGATGCTGAAATTTTAGTAAACTACACTAAAGAAGAACTAGACGAGCTAGACAAGTACATTAAACATGAACGTGATGATACTTTTACCTATGCAGGCATGGAACAGTTTAGAGGTAAGTATTTAGTCCAAGACCGTAAGAACAAACTACATTACGAAACACCACAGATGCTATACATGCTAGTATCCGCTACGTTGTTTATGAACTACCCTAAAGAAACCCGATTAAAATATGTTAAGGATTATTATGATGCTATATCGTTATTCTACATTTCGTTACCTACGCCGATTATGGCTGGTGTACGGACGCCGACCCGTCAGTTTTCAAGCTGTGTGCTTATCGAATCTGGCGATAGTCTCGATTCTATTAATGCTACTGCCACCTCAATAGTAAAGTATATTAGTAAGAAAGCTGGTATCGGTATTGGTGCTGGCTCTATTAGAGCTGAAGGTTCTAAAGTCGGAGACGGATCTGTTGTACATACAGGCCTGATTCCATTCTTAAAATACTTCCAAGCGGCAGTTAAGTCTTGCAGTCAAGGTGGTGTTCGTGGTGGTGCAGCTACGGTATATCTACCAGTCTGGCATTATGAATTCGAGGACTTAGTTGTACTAAAGAACAATAAGGGTATTGAAGAAACTAGAGTCCGTCACATGGACTATGCATTCCAGTTTAATAAACTAATGTATGAGCGCTTACTTACTAATGGTAATATTACATTCTTTGATCCACATGATGTTCCTGGTCTATATGAGGCGTTCTTTGCAGATCAAGATAAGTTTAAAGAACTCTATGAGAGATATGAGAAAGTCCGTTCTATTAGAAAGAAAACATTACCTGCAGTAGAAGTGTTCTCTTCGTTCTTAACTGAAAGAAAAGATACTGGTCGTATCTACCTAATGAACGTAGACCATGCTAATGAACACGGTTCGTTTAAACCAGACCTTGCTCCAATTAGAATGAGTAATCTATGTTGTGAGATTGATTTACCTACATCGCCTCTGAATGACTATAACGACGAAGAAGGTGAAATCTCTCTGTGTACTCTATCAGCAATTAACTGGGGTTTAATTAATGACCCTAAAGACTTTGAGAAGTACTGTGATCTTGCTGTCCGTTCATTAGATGCATTACTGGACTACCAAGACTACCCTATTAAGGCAGCAGAGAAAGGAACAATGTCTCGTAGACCTTTAGGTATCGGTATCATTAACCTTGCATATTTCCTAGCTAAACGTGGTATGAAGTATGACGAGTCTGCATTCGAGACAGTAGATGAATATGCAGAAGCATGGTCTTACTATCTTATTAAAGCCTCTGCTACATTAGCCGAAGAAAAAGGTACAATTTCTAAGAATAATGAGACAAAATACGGCTCTGGGGTTCTTCCAATAGATACATATAAGAGTGCAGTAGATAATTTAATAGAGCATAATGAAAGATTGGACTGGGGCTTGCTTCGAACTCAACTTAAAGCCACAGGTATCCGTAATTCGACTCTCATGGCTTTAATGCCAGCCGAAACATCTGCACAAATATCTAATAGTACGAATGGTATTGAACCACCTCGTGCGTTAGTTAGTTATAAACAAAGCAAGGACGGAGTGATGGCCCAGGTTGTACCTGGGTATCATCACCTAAAGAATAAGTATGACCTCCTATGGGATCAAAAGTCTCCGGATGGTTACTTAAAGATATGTGCTATACTCCAGAAGTATATCGACCAAGGCATATCGGTCAACACTTCTTATAACCCAGAACACTTTGAAGACAATAAGATCCCTATGTCAGAGATGATTAAGGATACAGTTACTGCGTATAAGTACGGATTAAAACAATTGTATTACTTTAACACCTTTGATGGTTCGGGTGAGATAACAGACGAGGCTACACACCACAGTTATGAAGGTGAAGCCACAACCTATGATGAAGATGATTGCGAGAGTTGCAAAATATAAAAGGAATATATAAATGGCAGTATTGAAAAAGAATAAAAAGTCGCATTTAGAAAAGAATATGTTTTTAGATGAAGGCGTTGACATTCAAAGATATGATGAACTAAAGTACCCACAGATAGATAAGATCGCTGATAAACAACTTGGATTCTTTTGGAGACCCGAAGAGGTAGATATTTCAAAAGATAAAAAGGACTTCGATTCTCTTACCGAACATGAGAAGCACATCTTTACTTCCAATCTTAAACGACAGATTGTGTTGGATAGTGTACAGGGCCGGGCTCCTAATCTTGCATTCTTACCCATTGCTTCGTTACCTGAAGTAGAGAACTGGATAGAAACTTGGTCATTCGTTGAGACTATCCACTCTAAAAGCTATACACATATTATCCGTAATATCTATCCATCACCCGGCGTTGTATTCGATGGTATACTAGACGTTAAAGAAATCAATTCATGTGCTGAATCTATCGGTAAATACTATGATGATTTGATTACATGTAACCGCGGGCCTACAAATAAGATGGATCACAAACGTGCTATCTGGATGGCTATGATGAGCGCTAATGCCTTGGAAGGTGTAAGGTTCTATGTATCATTTGCATGTAGTTGGGCCTTTGCTGAATTAAAGAAGATGGAAGGTAATGCAAAGATTATTAAATTCATTGCACGAGACGAGAACACACACTTAGCTGCAACTAGTACCATGTTAAAACTTCTAGTAAAAGAAGATAAAGACTTTGCTAAGATTGCAAAAGAAATGGAAGACGCATCTGTTAAACTATATGTTGATGTAATAGAACAAGAAAAAACATGGGCACAGTATCTATTTAAAGACGGTTCTATGATCGGGCTCAACTCAAGACTACTATCTGACTATATAGAATGGATCGGATGTAAAAGAATGAGAGCAATAGGTTTACCTTGTCCGTATACGGTAGCACAGATGAACCCATTACCGTGGACAGAGAAATGGATTGGTGGTGGTAACGTACAGGTTGCTCCACAGGAAACAGAGATCACTTCTTATGTAACCGGTGGTGTAAAACAAGACGTAACAATTGAAACTATGGCAGGATTAAGTTTATAGTGGAAAAGAAAATACTACAAATAGTTAATCTATCTCCAAGCGAGGCTTGGGTAGAGAAAATAACAGAAATACATCCAATGCGGCAGATATTCTGGGCATCGATACTACAAGTTTGTGTATTTGGTGCTATGTTAATGGCCTTTTGGATGATAAACGGAGCAGTAAAATGGTTATAGAAATTTATAGTAAAGATAATTGTTCTTTTTGTGAACTGGCCATAAGAAAGGCTCAGAGATTGACCTTAGATAATGCATCAAATTCATATCAGGTCTTTAAACTTAATAAAGACTTTGGTAGAGAGGAGTTAATAGAGAACTTCCCTGTAGCAAGAACATTCCCTCAAATTAAAATAGACGGGCAGCCAATTGGTGGGTGGACCGAGTTTAAAGAAATACAAGGATAACATATGCTGCAAGAAATTGATTGCCAATTCTGTTATAAATTAACTTCTATAGATATAGAAGACCAATGGGATACAGACGACAGATTCTGTCCCAACTGTGGAATGCAAGTAGAGATAGATACTATTCCACGGTATAACGATGAGGCTCAAAAACTAGACTATGACCAAGACCAATACGAGGAGTAATCCACCATGGCTCTACGAAGGTGTAGAATGGCAACCGCCAGAAGAATTCAGTCACGAAGACGTGTACGGTTTTGTTTACATAATAACGAACCTGACCACACAAAGGAAATACATTGGAAAGAAGTTCTTTTGGAGCCAGAAGACACTACCCATAACAAAGACAAGAAAGAGGCGTAAGAAGTTAAAAGTTGAATCCGATTGGAGAACCTATTGGGGTTCAAATAAACACCTAGTAGCAGAGATAGAAGAGCACGGCACTGAAGGGTTTCATAGAGAGATGCTTCATTTATGTAAAGGTAAAGGTGAACTTGCCTATATGGAAGCTAAAGAACAGTTCGACAGGGATGTACTACTTACAGAGGATTACTATAACGGTATCATCGCATGTAGGATAGGCGGCAGAACAGTGAAGAATTTAGTTAAATAAAGTGTTGACAAAGAGGGCTAAGTGTAGTATAATATACCTATTATGAACAATATAATACCATTTCCAACCGCACAGCGGCAAGAACAGATAGAGTCCGAAAGAAACTGGGCCTACGAAAACTACAGCGAAGAGTGTGTAGACACCTCTCAATTTGTTCTTATGATGCTGGAGGATTATTTTGCAGAAGAAGAATCTGCATTTGACGAGATGGATTTCAGGGAACCAGAGAATGAAGAATCACGGGATATGTACGTGATTGTAAATCTTATATCCTCAATGTTTATGAGATACGGTGGCCTTAATCATTTCCTCCAAGAGGATTTAGAGGCAATTTATAATAAAATAGAAGCGAGCAAAAATGATATTACTTGATTATAGTCAGATAGCACTTTCCAACATCATGGTGCAAAAATTAAATGATGAAGATATGATCCGTCATATGATACTAAACAGTATTCGTATGTACAATAAGAGATACCGAAAAGAATATGGCCAGATGGTTATATGTGCCGATGGTATGAATACTTGGAGACGACAATACTTTCCTGAATACAAAGCTAATAGAAAGAAGAGCAGAGATGCAACTAGTCATATGGACTGGCCTGAAATCTTTCGTATCCTTTCTACAGTCCGAGAAGAACTCATGGAGAACTTCCCATACAAAGTATTGCATATGGAAGGTTGTGAGGCTGATGATATTATTGGTGCCCTTGCTATAAGAACACAAGAGTTCGGTCAAGGCGAACCAGTCATGATTATTTCATCTGATAAAGATTTCATTCAGTTGCAGAAGTATAACAACGTAAAACAGTTCTCGCCTATCCAAAAGAAAGCAGTGATAGATAAGAACCCTAGAAACTATTTGTTTAATCACATTATGAGAGGCGACTCTGGAGATGGTATCCCAAATGTATTATCCAAAGATGCTACATTTATTACCGAAGGCTCTAGTCAAACTCCATTAAGACAGACAAGAGTTGATGATTGGTTAACACACAGTGATGACCTTAAAAGTCATATGCCCGAAGAAATATACCGTAACTACCAAAGAAACAAAACATTAATAGACTTAAATGAAATCCCAGATACTATCCAAGAATCCATTATAAGTAAATATGACAGTCAAAAACTACCTATGAGAATGAAGGTATTAAACTATTTGATTAAAAAAAGATGTACTAACCTGATTGAATGCGTGGAGGAATTTTATAATGCGTAATTACCTAATCTCGGATATCCTTATCGGACAATCCAAAATACAAAGCAAAGTCGACAAGATTGCTTATCTACAGAAAATGAATTCTGCACCACTTAGAGATATTCTAAGAATTAACTTTGATGATGATGTCATCTCTACGTTACCGCCCGGTGCACCTCCATATAAGAAAGATGATATGCCCGATGGCATGAACCACTCTACCCTTCAAAACCAGTTTAGAAAGTTTAAATATTTCTTTAAGGGTACATATACTAATATGAATCCTATTAAACGAGAAAGAATGTTTTTAGAGATTCTTGAAGCTATTCATCCAGATGATGCTCAAGTATTCATCGATGCTAAAGATAAAAACCTTAAGTATAAAGGGTTGACTAAGAAACTAGTTATGGATTCATTCCCTGACTTAATTCGTAAATAACTTAACTAACTTGGAGGGCCGCCTATAGACAAACCTTTATGATGATAGATTATCAATCAATTAACTCACATGGAGAAATATTATGCATGTACAAATTGAACGCCTCAAGAAAGATCAAAAAGAGGCAGTATACTATCAGAAAAAACTGAAACGCAAAGGAAAAGAAGTTCTAGCATATAAGATGCAAAAGAAAATAGAATTCCTGAATAGACATATTGAAGATATGAATATGGCGACAGTCGAAGGAAGGTAAGAGGGTTTCGGCCCTGGTCTACGCGGGGCCCTAATTAAATTATGGTAAAATATACTAAAGAAGAACTTGAAAATTCTAAAAGAATCTTTAAGTCAGCAACACCTAAACATACCTTAGATTGGTACGTTAAATGGGTGGCATCACTATTTGTACTATGTGCAATGTCGCTAAGAGGTATCGACGGTCTACAGATGTATGATTTAGGTTTCTCTATCTGTGGTATTACACTATGGTTATGGGTATCAATTATGTGGCAAGATCGAGCTCTCATTATTCTAAATGGGGCAGGAGTGCTACTATTACTAAGAAACATAGTTACAGCATTAACTGGTTGACAAATACACTACAGTGTGTTATAATATACCTATATTAAAATGATGAAGAGCATACATGAACATATTTATTTTAGATAATGATCCAGTGAAAGCTGCACAACTTCAATGCGATAAACATGTCGTAAAAATGATTGTAGAATCTGCCCAAATGTTATCAACTGTACATCGTATGGTAGATGGTTTTATGGAACGTAGACCATCTAAATCAGGTTCAATGATTCAATGCTTTAATCTTACTGATGAACGAGAAGATATATTATATAAGGCATGTCACTTTAATCATCCATCGACTGTATGGACCCGTGAAAATTCTGAAAACTATGACTGGCACTACAAACATTTTGTTGCACTCTGTGATGAATATACATATAGATATGGAAAAGTTCACATGACAGATACAAAGTTAAGGCATATATTGAGACACTCACCAAAGAATATCCCGCACACTACAGAAAAGACTCCATTCAAATTAGCAATGGGTTCTAATCCAGAATGTATCTCAGAAGATGCAGTAGCTTCTTATCAGAAGTTTTATAAAACAAAACAAGACAGGTTCAAAATGGTTTGGACTAAACGTCAACAACCGGAGTGGTTCAATGCCTCTATATGATTTTAAAGATTTAACATCAGGTGAAATATACACCAAGATGATGTCTATTGCCGACATGGAAGAATATGTCAAGGATAAGAATGTCCAACAAGTAATAGGGACTCCAATGATTATTGGAGAGACTGGAGGATCGGTATTAAAGAAAGCTGGTGACGGCTGGAAAGAAGTTCAAGATAAAATTAAAAGAGGTTTACCTCCACGACTACGGGATAACATTAAAACAAAATGAATCAGAAACCTACAAGATTGAAAACCGATCATCTAATTACATTAAGCCCACTTACTAAATCCCAGGAGACTGTATTTAAATCTTGGAAAGAAGGCTTTAATCTAGTATTATCTGGTTCAGCAGGAACAGGTAAAACTTTTATCTCAACCTATCTGGCATTGTTGGATATTATGAATAAGTCTCAGAAGAAGCTAGTGATAGTAAGATCTGCTGTACCTACACGTGATATGGGATTCTTGCCTGGTACACTAGAAGAGAAAGAAGATGCTTATAAAGCTCCATATTATGCTATTATGTCACAACTGTTTGAAGATGGTGAAGCATGGAGAAAGCTCCAAGCGGCCAAACAGATTGAGTTCTTAACTACTTCCTTTATCAGAGGTATTACTCTTACGGATTGTATTGTTCTTATTGATGAATCACAGAACCTTACATATCACGAACTATGTTCTGTTATTACTCGGTTGGGTAATAATTGCAGAATCATTCTATGTGGTGATTACTACCAGTCGGACTTTACCAAGACCGGAGACAGAGATGGGTTAGAAAAGTTTACAAAGATTTTAGAGAACATGAAACTATTTGATCATGTTGAATTTACTTGGGAAGACATTGTCAGGTCTGGCCTAGTAAGAGATTTTATTATGACAAAGGAATTAGTAGAAAATGGGAAACTTTAAACATGAGAAAATTGATCTGGGGTATGATGACCTCATTGCAGAGACACTACCTTCTGGTAGAACATATGCCGCTCCTAATGGTTGTAACTATCCTTCTATTACTACCGTACTTTCAATATTAAGTAGGGAAGCAATACAGGCTTGGAGAGCACGAGTAGGACCAGAAGCGGCCAATAAAATATCAAAGGTTGCCTCAGGCCGTGGAACAGCAGTCCACGATTTATTAGAGAAGTATGTTAATAATGATCCAGACTTTGACAAAGGAGTGATGCCTCATGTGATGCAATCATTTCATGATGTCAAAGAAGAATTGGATACAAGATTAACTACTGTCTATTCACAAGAAGCTCCACTATATTCTGAACACTTAGGATTAGCTGGTAGAGTGGATTGTGTAGGTGTATGGGATGGGAAGAACTCCATTGTGGATTATAAAACATCCCGTAAACTTAAAAAGAAAGAATGGATATCCGGTTACTTCATGCAGTGTGCAGCTTATGCTATCATGTGGGAAGAAAGAACTGGAATGCCCATTACACAATTGGTAATTCTAATTGCAGTAGATGATGAAAAGCCTCAGGTCTTTATTGAACACAGAGACAATTGGGTGCAACCATTACTTGATGTAATAGAACAGTATACCACAGAACAGAAACGTAAACAGATATTTGGTAATTGATAATGAAAAGAGAAATAACTTTGGAAGAAAGAGCCAAACAACAACTCTCAATTTGTTGTGAAACACTATGTGAACGTGCTGTAGTAGAAAGGTATGTAGAAGAACTTGAAGGTGCAATTGCAGACTTGCAAAAGTATGTGGCCGAGCTTGAAGAAGCAGTACAATAATTAAATAGGAAAAAAATATGAGAACTAGAATGATTGAGGCTTTACGAAGCCATTATAACGGTGAGATCAGTAAACATAAAATGAATGTAGAAGTATTCTTTGCCAACCCAGTTGGGGTAGGTGAGCACATTGATATTATGGAGACTATATCGTCAGAGATCGGTAAGATTGCCGAGTTTGAAGATAAGTTACTGATGTTAGACCAACATTTTGCTCCCTTAGAAAGAGTAAAAATATAGTAAATAAGTGTTGACAAACTCCTTATTATCTGTTATAATATATGGGTAATAAGGAGATATATGATGGACATAATATTTGATGTAGACGGGACTCTTATGGATATAGAACATAGGAGACATTTCGTAGTACAAAGGCCAAAAGACTTTGATTCCTTCAGAGCAGCGACCAAAGATGATACACCCAAAAATGATATATTCGCTATAGCCAAGGCCATGAAGGCAGCTGGTCATAGGATAATCATATCATCAGGCAGAAACAAATCCCAGATGGATATAACAGTAGAACAGATTAATAGAAATGGTCTTACGTTCGATGCTATCTTTATGAGATCCGACCAAGATTGGAGACAAGATTTCATAGTCAAAGAGGGTATGCTCAAGAAGATGCGAGACTCTGGATTCGACCCTACAATGGCGTTCGATGATAGACAGCAGGTAGTTGATATGTGGAGAAGACATGGATTGACTGTTATGCAGGTAGATATAGGTGACTTTTAATGAAAATAAATGAAATTAATTGCAGAAAAGTGTTGACAAACGGGTAGAACCATAGTATAATATACCCATGATAAGGAGAAATACAATGAAAGAAAACATAATTTTAGTAGACTGCGACGGGGTTCTCTGTGACTGGGAATACTCATTTACGCAGTGGATGCACCATCAAGACATCCCAACAATAAACATCAATGAATATGACATAGCCAAGAGGTTCAATTTAGAAAGAAACTGGGCCAAGAGATTAGTCAGACAGTTTAACGAGTCGGCGGCAGTAGCGTTTCTACCACCACTGAGAGATGCAGTGTATTACATGAAAAGACTTAATATGTTACATGGATACAGATTCCATTGTATCACATCATTAAGTAGTGATAAGTATGC
>MDTF01001077.1_pt1 | contig 11850 bp, 12 predicted proteins | sample 811191 | NCBI WGS metagenome assembly MDTF01 (sample SAMN05326649, study PRJNA326480) | marine metagenome | isolation source: seawater | place: Southern Ocean | collected 2011
CCAATTTGAGGTTTTTTTAGCTAGATTGTGTAAAAGAATAATACATTTTAATCCTATTGCTAATGCTTCAAAACCAAGTGTGGAATGTGTGAATATTATTAGAGCATTGTTAGATCGAGATAAAATTTTATACGAAGAATATTGATTATCTAATTTTGGTTGGTAAATCCAATTTCCAACTCCAAATTTTTTTCTATAAAAATCTTCAGCGAATTTATTTCTACGCGATAACATTATTAATTTTAAATTTTTTTTTTCAGAATATTTTTTTAAATAAGTAAATATTTCAACTTCTTTAGAAATAGTTTCTTTGTAAAGCCCGCTGTTAATAAATATTATTTTTTTCTTTTCTTTTTTTTTCTTCTTTATGTTATTTAAAATAAAATTATTACACTTTGTATTGCCCAGCGCTACAACCTTGCCTTTTATTATTTTTGACATTTGTCTTTTTTCATTATTGTTAAATACAAATATTAAATCAGCACATAATTTTTTAGTAGATTTTTGATTAAACTTTTTACAATACCGTGAAAAATTATTCGGCCATGATTGTGTTTCTACTTTAGCTACACCATTTTGATCGCTTATATAAATAGGTTTTGAATATAAATTTTTTAAATTAAAAAAAGCAGGATTATTATCTATCGATGTATAAACAATTTTTGGATCAACTGTTTTTATGTATATTTTTTTATAAGTATTTTTTAGGTTGGTAAATTTAAAAGATAAAATACATAATAATAAAATATATAAATTGATACTTTCATAACGTACGTCTAAAACTACATGTTTTTGATTCTTAAAAATAATATCCACAAATCCATTCTGTACGGACATTTTGTCATAAATAAGTAAACTACATTTAGGTGGTGGTAATATATAAAAATTTATTCTTTTTAAAATTTTTAAGTATGTAAAAAATGACATATGTAATATGATTATTAATTAATAATTTGAGTATATTATTTTTTTTTTAATATCAAATTTAATTACATGAAAAAAATAGGAATTCTTACAAGTGGCGGTGACTGTGGTGGCCTTAATGCTGCAATTAGGTCTATTTTTTTTAGGGCAAAAAATAAATACAACATGACTGTGGTTGGGATAAAAAACGGAACAAATGGTCTATTGCAAAGACCTGTCAGCACTACGGAACTAACCTTTAAAACTTTTTCTGGTTACCTGTTAAAACAAGGCGGAACCTTTCTTGGCACGACTAATAAGGCGAGTCCATTTGGCTTAAAAGATAAAGATGGAAAAAAAATAGATCAATCAGCTGCAATAATTGAAGGGTATCACCAACTCGGCTTGGAAGGGTTAATCATAATTGGTGGTGATGGCAGTATGCAAATTTTACAAAATTTAGCAAAAGAAGGAGGTCTAAACATTGTTGCAATACCAAAAACTATTGATAATGATGTTGGTGCAACAGATGCATCGATTGGTTTTGATACAGCAGTTTTTGTGGCTACACAGGCTTTAGACAACTTACATTCAACAGCAGTAAGCCATAGTCGTTCGATGATTTTAGAAGTTATGGGTAGAGATGCTGGGCATATTGCTTTAAGTTCAGGAATAGCTGGAGGAGCCGATATAATCTTACTACCAGAAATTAAATATTCATTTAAGGGTATCTTTAATAAATTAAATCAAATGAAAAAAAATAATTTAAAACATTCATTAATTGTTGTGGCAGAAGCTGTTAAAAAAGAGAATGGTGATAAGGTAATTCATGAATATAAAGACGGTCAAAAGCGCTTAGGTGGTATCGGTGAATATATTTCAAATGAAATTATGTCTAAAACTGAAATAGAGTGTAGGGTCACGGCATTAGGTCATGTACAAAGGGGTGCGCCACCTACACATAATGATAGAATTTTAGCTAGTGCATTTGGAGTGTACGCAGTAGATCTTTTACAACAAAAAAAATTTGATAGAATGGTTGCCTGGAAAGATAGAAAAATTATTGATGTGCCAATAACTAATGCTATCTCCACCTATAAGAACGTAGAAAGAAGTGATGCTTTAGTTGAAACAGCACTATCCTTAGGAATATATATTGGAGATATTAATTAACAAATGATTTACATTCTTACAAAACCATTTAAGGAGTTTTTTAAATTAGAATCAGCATCAGGTTTATTATTATTGTTTGCTGCTACAATCGCTTTAATAATAAGTAATAGTAATTTTGAATCTATCTATTTTAACACTTTACAAAAATACATAACTTTAGGAATAGGAAGCTTTTCTTTGAAGCTAAGTGTTATTCATTGGATAAACGATGTTTTAATGACAGTTTTTTTTTTCTTAGTATCTTTAGAAATTAAACGAGAAATAGTACAGGGAGAATTAACAAATCCTAAACAAGCTATGTTACCTATAATTGGTGCAGTCGGTGGAATGGCAGTACCTGCAGCAATCTACATATTGATTAATATAAATTCACCGGAGACATTAAATGGTTGGGCCATTCCATCTGCTACTGATATTGCGTTTTCATTAGGTGTTTTATCTCTGTTAGGAAAAAGAGTACCAATTTCTTTAAAAATTTTTTTAACAGCTCTAGCCATAATTGATGACTTAGGTGCAATAGTTATTATAGCTTTTTTTTACTCTGGAAATGTTGAAGTCTATTATCTTTTACTTATGCTTGCAGCAGTATTTGTTCTGATAGCATTAAATAGATTTAACATTCGTTCTTTTATTCCTTATTTATTAGTTGGTATTTTATTGTGGGAGTTTACACATCAATCAGGAATTCATGCTACTATAGCAGGTGTGCTACTCGCTCTTCTAATACCCCATGACAAAAAAAATAAAAATAAATCATTATTATTAAAATTAGAACACTCCATTGCTCCCTATGTTGCTTTTGGCATAATGCCTATCTTTGCATTTGCAAATGCAGGTGTGTCTTTAGATGGGATTAGTTTTGACTCATTGCTTAATCCAGTCCCGCTTGGAATATTATGTGGATTGTTTTTTGGCAAACAAATAGGTGTTTTTTTATTTGCGTACATATCTGTAAAATTAAACCTTGCACAAAAACCAAATAATTCAAATTGGACAGCTCTATATGCTGTTTCTGTTCTAACTGGGATAGGCTTTACAATGAGTTTATTTGTTGGAAATTTAGCGTTTGCTAACTCACCCATGTATTTAGATGGGGTAAAAATCGGCGTATTGAGCGGTTCTCTACTTTCAACATTGGTAGGATATTTTTTACTAATGTTTGCTACAAAAAATGATTAGTCCTGAAATAATCAAAATTGCATCAGATACAAGCAATAGTGGGATTAAAAAAGAATCAAATCTTACAGCTACATTAAAAAACAAGATTTGTGGTGATAAAATTACTATACAGATTGAAGTATATAAAAATAAAATACAAGAAATGTCGTACGAAACAGATTCATGTATATTTTGCCAGGCTTCCGCTAGCATGCTTGCTAAAATTATAAAAAAATCAAATATTGAAAGTGTAAGGAATGACGTCCAAGAAATTAGCAAATCATATAAAAGTAAAAAAATTATTCTTAAAAAGAAATACAAACCATTTAGAAAATTATTTCAACAAAAATACAAGGAAAGATTTAATTGTATTTTTTTACCTTTTAATGCTTTATTAAAAGTAGTTAATAACGTTATATGAAAAAAATAATAACCTTAATAATAATTATGTTTAGTTTTCTTACGAATAGCAAAGCACAATACGATCAGCTAGCTAATGATTTTTCTTTTAAGAGCGTTGATGGAACTAGTATTGATTTAGCAGATTATAAAGAAAAAGTTATACTGGTTGTAAATGTAGCAAGCAGATGCGGATTTACAAATCAATATAAAGACTTGCAGGCATTATGGAGTAAGTACAAGGACAAAGATTTAGTTGTTATTGGCGTGCCTTCTAATAATTTCAGACAAGAACCGGGGTCAAATAAGGAAATTAAAAAATTTTGTGAAACAACTTTTGGAGTAAATTTTCCTTTAACAGAAAAAACTAATGTAATCGGAGATAACTCTCACCCTTTTTTTATTTGGGCGAAAAAAAATTATGGTTATGGTGCTGTTCCAAAATGGAATTTTCATAAAATTATAATAGGTAAAAATGGAAAAGTTGCGGAAACTTTTGCCTCAATTACAAAGCCATCCTCAAAAAAATTTATTTTAAGTATAGAAAAAGAAATTAAAAATTAAAACTCATTCCATCAAAAGCAGGAAAAATATTGGAAGGAAGTTTTTTTTTTAGTTTTTCATAATCAAAATCTACATGAAGATTAGTAAGAATAGTTTTTTTGGGCTTGAATTTTTTTGCTAATAACAACGAAGTTTCTAGATTAAAATGACCGGGGTGATATTTTATACGTAGACAATCAATAATAAGATAGTCTAAATTATATAAAAATTTTCTATTTTTATTGGGTATAAAACTACAATCACTTAAGTAAGCAATCTTATCTATAATATAAGCAGTTGATTGTGTAAGGCCGTGTTGAGTTTCAAATGAATTAATCTTAATTTCATTATTCCCTTTTTTGATTATAAAATTATTTTTAATTATATGATCCTTCAAAATAGGTGTATATCCTTGTTTTTTTTTGAAGCAAAAATCAAATTTATCTTTAAGTTCAATCATAGTTTTTTTACTTCCATAAACATCAATTTTTTTTTTATTTTTCCAAAAAAAAGGTCTTAACTCAAATATACCAAATGTTTGGTCAGCGTGTTCATGACTGTAAATAACAGCATCAACATTCTTAATGTTATTTGATTTAAATTGAACCTTTAAGTCAGGTGAGGTATCTATTAAAGTAGATATATTTTTATATTGGAAATGAGCACAACATCTTGTTCTTAGATTTTTTTTATTTTTTTTATCACACTTACCCCAGTAGTTCGTGATCCAAGGTGAACCTAATGAACTTCCGCACCCAAGTATTGTAAATTTATTTTTCATTTAAGATTGCCAAATAGTTTAAAAAAATTAGAAGTAGTTATTTCAGCAAAAATACTGGGACTCATATTTTTTAATTTTGCTAAAAAGTTTACGGTATGGATAATATTAGATGGTTCATTCGTTTTACCTCTTAGTGGTTCTGGTGAGAGATAAGGTGAATCAGTTTCCACTAAAATTTTATCATTTGGTAGTGATAAAAATGTATCTGATAATTCAATTGATTTTTTAAAAGTTACAACACCACTAGCAGATATATAACATCCTAGATCAATAAGTTTATGAGCAAATTTTTTGCTACCTGTAAAACAATGAATCAAGACTTTAAAATCTTTATTTCTTTTTTCATTTCTAAGAATTTGATAAGTATCATCTTCTGCTGATCTAGTATGTACAATTAATGGAATGTTCAAGGTTTGTGCCGCTTTGATATGCTCGGTAAACACCTTTTTTTGTGTAATTGGGTCTGAGTATTCATAATAATAATCAAGTCCTGTCTCACCTATTCCAATTACTTTTTCACTTAAATTTATTTTTTTTATAATTTCATCTTCATTTAAATTTTTATAGTCTTTAGTTTCATGGGGGTGTATTCCATAGGTCCCATATATATTTTTATATTTTTCTATAATTTCTAAGATACGTGAATAGCTCTTATTGGTAGTAGATATACTAAGTAAATATTTAACGTTATTTTTGTAAGCTCTTTCAACAACTTTATCTAGGTTAGATCCCATTGGCTCATACTCTAAATGGCAATGTGAATCAATTATCATTTTCTATTTTCTTAAAAAGGATTGAAGTTTTCTTAAATTCTAAATCATGTTCAAACACATCTTTATCGATTATTGAGTTTAACAATCTATCTTTTTCATTCAGGTTCATAATATCTAAAATTTTGTTACTACTAATTGGAATAATTGGACTTAACAAAATGCTTATATTTTTAATCTGGGTAACAATTGTAAAAAGAATTGTATTCATGCGATTTATGTTTGTTTTCTTTAAGGCCCATGGTTCTAAATCATTAAAATATTTATTTGCCTTAAAAGAAAACTCAACAACTTTCTTCACGTAGTTATTTAAATCTTGCTTATCCATATCAGCGGTTAACTCATCAAGTTTATTAGTTAGATCTTTTGTTAAATTTGAATCTACTTCTTCAAGCTTAGTGGGCTTAGGAAGTTTTCCAGAACAATTTTTTTCAAGAAAACTAAAAACTCTTTGACATAAATTACCAAAATTATTTGCAAGATCATTATTAATACAATTTTCAAGGTTTTTCATTGAAACATTTCCATCGTTACCTAATGAAACTTCTTTAATAAGATAATAACGTAATTGATCAATTCCATATTTATTAATTATTTCTAAAGGATCTAATATATTACCTGTTGATTTTGACATTTTTTTATCATCAGAAAGAATCCAACCATGGCCATAGATTTTTAGAGGAAGTGGTAAATTGGCAGCCATCAAAAAAGCTGGCCAATAAACAGTGTGAAATCTAAGAATGTCTTTACCAATTACATGTAAATCTGCTGGCCAAAAATCTTTATAAAGCTTATTGGTTGTGTCAGGAAAGTTGAGAGCGCTGATATAATTCGTCAGAGCGTCTAACCATACATACACTATATGCTTGTCGTTGTTAGGCACCTGTATGCCCCATTTAAAAGAAGTTCTGCTAACAGACAGATCATTAAGACCACTTTTTACGAATTGAGTAATTTCATTATTTCTTGATTTTGGAGAAATAAAATTAGGATTTTTTTCGTAATGATTTAAAAGTTTCTTTTCCCAAGCTGAAAGTTTAAAAAAATAAGATTCTTCCTCAAACCAATCAACAGGAGAGCCTGATATTTTTGCAATTTTTTTATCACCTACGGTTAAAATTTCGTCCTCGGTATAATAAGCTTCGTCTGACACTGAATACCATCCTGCATACTTTGAAAGGTATATGTCGCCAGAATCAACAAGTTTATTCCAAATTGCTTTTACAGAATCGTGGTGTCTTTGTTCCGTTGTCCTGATAAAATCATCTATAGATAAGTTTAAAACTTTAGATAAATTTTTAAATTTAGCAGATACTTCATCGCAAAAAACTTTAGTGTCTTTATTATTTTTTTTAGCTTCTCTTTGTATTTTTAAACCATGTTCATCTGTGCCGGTTAGAAAATAAACGTTTTTTCCCTCAAGCCTTTTGTATCTAGCAAAAACGTCAGCAACAATGCTAGAGTATGCATGGCCCATATGAGGATTTCCAGAAGGATAGTAAATTGGTGTAGTGATATAAAAATTTTTTTTAGACATTGTTTAATTTATTCCTGATGGCATTAAGAACAGAGTTAATATTTAAGTTAAACTGAACAAAGTCACTGATAGTTTTTATTATACTTATTTTTTTGTCTAATAAAAATTCTATCTCATTTTTATTTTTTTGAATTTTATTAAAAAAAGAATAATCAATTAGAAAATAGGCTAAACTAATTAAAGATTTATCTTTATCTTTTTTATAATTATTAATTAACACTTTTAATTTGTCGTATATATTATCATTTTTATTTATTTTATATTTTGAATATATTGCATTAAATTCTAGAAAGAGGCCTGGACTTAAATCAATTTTAGAATCTATTAAATTTTTAATCTCTCTATCGTTGATAAGATAATTTATAACTTCTTGTTTTTGAATTGCATTTAGAAAGATATTACTTTTTAAACATCTTGAAGAAATAGTCTTTATTAGATCTGCTTGCTGATTATTGATTAAAATAAAGTAATTATTGTCAGTAGGTTCTTCAAGTGTCTTTAAAAGTGCATTTACTGAATTAGCATTTAAAAATTCAACTTCGTCAATAATTATAAATCTAGGATTGTTAGATAAAGATGAATTAGCGAGAGTAGATTTTAAAAATCTAATGTCATCAATTTTAATATTTCTATTTTCTTCTGCTTTAACAAAAATCACATCTTGAGTATTTTTGTTTAATAGTAAATTATAAAAAGATGAATTTAAATCAATAGTTTTATCTTCCATATTATATGAAGGCATCTCATTTTTTGAAAAAACATAGTTAATAAAGTGCATAGCTAAAGTAAACTTTCCAATCCCTTTTTTCCCGTTTAAGAGTAGAATTTTAGGAAACTTCTTTGATTCATAGAGCTTAACCATCTCATCAAAATATAAATCTAAAGCGACTAATTTTGTTGAATAAAAGTTGTTTAAATTTGGAAGTACGGACATGGTTTATTGTTTAATATTATTAAAAACGATATTAAATATTTTTTTTTCTAATTCAGGTGTGTTTTCTGATGAGTCAAAAACTAGATAATTTTTTCTTTTTTTTGCTAATGATAAATATGCATTTTGTGCTTTTTTATAAAAATTAGTTTTTAATTTATCAAACTTATTATTTTCTTTTCTTTTCCTGATCCTGGAATAGATAGTTTTAAAATTTGCTTTTAACACAATCGTTAAATTTGGTTTAAAATTTTTTAAAATATAGTTTTGGTTTATTGAATTTATTTTTTTATCAATTTTATTACCTATTACTTGGTATGCATACGTTGAATCTGTAAAACGATCGGATATCACTATTTTTTTTTGTTTTTTTGCAATAAATAAAGTTTTCTTAACATGCTCATTCCTGGCTGCATTCATTAGATAAAAGTCAGTAAGTTTGTCAAATTTTGCTGATTTTTTTGAAAAAATTAAATTTCTTATTTTTTCTGCGGTTGCTGAACCACCTGGTTCTCTAGTTTTAATTACGTCTATTTTTTTTTTTCTTAAGTTGTTATGAAGTTTATTTATCTGATAACTTTTTCCTGTACCTTCAACTCCTTCGAAAACGATAAAATAAAATTTTTTTTTACGCATCTCCCCAAATCATGTAATTAAATGAAGTAAGAAGACTTAATAAGAAATTAATTTTTTTTACATTTTCAGCTGCATAAATTGGAATACTTTTTAATAATTTATCTTTGTTGTAAAGCTTAATAAAAGCAATCTCTTTATCTTTTTTTACAGGAGCCTTAACAGGTCCTGTATATTCAATAAAGGCATTAAAATTTCTAAGATTTTTTTTATCTATAGTAATGTAGACATCCTCCTTAGTGTAACCAGATAAAATTTCTTTATTTCCAAGCCACGTTTTAATATCAAAACGCGTTTCATTTTTTTTTGATATTTCAAATGTTGTAGTGTTGGTAAGACCCCAAGATAATAGTTTTCTAGACTGGCTTGCTCTTAGAGAATTTGATTTAAAGCCACTGCCGACAGCTATAAGTCTTCTTGTTTTTTTTTTTATGGAACTAGCAAGGGAATATGCTTCGACAGCTAAATGACCAGTTTTAATTCCGTCAACTCCTATATTTTTATAAAGTAATGTGTTTCGATTGCCTTGTGTAATTGGATCACCGCCAGTACGGTCCCACGTGAATTCAGTTTCTTTAAAATATTCATAGTGCTCTGGATAGTTCTTTATTAAATATCTCGACATTAAAGCAATATCTCTTACTGTAGAATAATTATCAGGATTGTTAATTCCTGAAGTATTAGCAAAATTAGTTGAATTCATTCCAATCTCTTTAGCTTTATCATTCATCAAAGCTACAAAGTTTTCTTCTGTACCAGCAATCCCCTCTGCTAGCGCCACACAGGCGTCATTACCAGAAGCTACAATTATTCCCTTAAGTAAATTTTCAATAGATATTTCATCGTTAACCATTATAAACATAGACGAATAACCTGCCTGTGACATTCTCCATGCTTTTTCGGATATTGTAACTTTATCGTCCAATGAAATCCTCTCTTTATCCAATAAATCAAATACGACTATAGTGGTCATTATTTTGGTCATAGAAGCTGGATGGATACTGTGATCCGGCTGGAGCTCATAAAGAATTTGGCCTGATTGAAAATCAACAAGAATTGCAGTTCTGGCTTGAATATTGGGCTCACCTGAAACTGCATTGGATGAAAGTAAAAAAATAAATATAAGGATTTTAAAATAGTCAGTCATTAATTATAATATCTAAATCTTCAAAATTTGAATCACTTAAAGTAATGTAATCATTTTTAAGTTTGTTTATAGTGTTATATGGGCCTAATAATAATTGGTACGATTTATCATTTTTTTTACCAATATATATTAATTTATAATTTGAACTTGACAAAATTGACAATAATTTTTTTTTTAATATTTCTGCTGATTCCATACTATAAAAATCTGCAACTAAAATAGAGTAATTTTTTACTTTAATTTTTTTAACTTTCTTCTGCTTGATTAAATTATCAATATTAATTTTAGTAACAGGTGCTTTGTTTGCAATATTTTTTTCAACATTTTCAGTGACTGGTTTTTTTGAAATAAATGACTTATTTATTTTTATCTCACTGATCTCAACGTAAGGAAAATCAAAATTTAACTTTAACTTTTTTGCTACACTTTCAGAAATTAAGACTTTATAAAAACTATTATATTTAGTTCTTTTTTTGACCAGAAATTCCAATGATTTTCCATTAGTAGGATTGGTAAGCATTATTTTAGTTCCTAATTTCAATTTATTATGGGAAACAAAAGAATTATTATTTAAATTAGAAGAGATTTGATTTTCTATTTTAGCAAAACCTTTTGCTGAGTATGCAAAATCATTATTACCTAGATATGTGTTGCCAACACAAGATGTTATAAAAAAAAATAAAAGTATTTTATATTTCATTATTTAAGTTATCTTTTAAAGTGCAAACAGCAAGAGCAAATCTCAAGGATCGATTCCAATTTAAAACCTTTTCATAATTAGCAAATACTAGATAAGCTGGTGTGTATGTGTTTGCACCGGGTATTATATCTATATCAGGAGTTATAATTGCTGCCTCTAGATTCTTGTCGACTTTAAGATCGTCATAATTTTTTATATATTTCTTAAAATATTTAATTTTTTTTTTATTTTTAATATTTCTAGCAGAAGAATTAAGGTATTTACTTGGGATATTTTTATTTAAATTAATTTTTACAAAACATGGTGTGTTTTTTTTCCATCCAATTTTACTAAGGTAATTTGCTGCAGAAGCAAAGGAGTCTTCCGTTTTTTTTAATTCTATAGTAGTATTTTTATTATAGTCAATTGCGTAATTTCGAATTGTTCTTGGCATAAACTGGAAATTTCCAAAAGCCCCTGCCCATGAACCAAATAATATCTTTTTATCTATAATTTTTTGATCTACGAGTTTTAACAAAATTACTAATTCTTTTGTAAAAAATTCACTTCTTCTTTTATCAAAGCTTAAAGTGGCCAATGAAGAGACGATATCCATTTTTCCTAAATACTTGCCAAAATTAGTTTCAATGCCCATAAGAGCTAATAATAATTCTTTTTCAATTAAAAATTCTTTTTCAATTCTGTCGATTATTAGTTTTTCTTTTTTATATAAAGCCAAACCTTTTTTAACCTTATTTTTGTTCGTTCTTTTTTTAATATACGTATAAGTGTCTTCGTAAAATTCAGGCTGATATCTATCGTACTCAATAACTTTTGGTATAAATATAGCTTTAGACATCACTTCTTCTACAACTTTTTTTGAGACACCGGACTTGACTGCTTGAGTTTTAAAATTTTTTACCCAAATATTAAACTCAGAATTACTTGCAAAAGCACTATTTAGTGAAAACGATAATATTAATAGGATAAAAATATATATTAGTTTTTTAAGCATTTTTTTAAGTAACATAAAAAAAAACACAAGACTAGATTGAATAAGAATCCATATTGTTATTTACCGTTATTGATAGTATTAAAATGCTAATTATAACTATGGAGAGGTGGCTGAGCGGTTGAAAGCACTGGTCTTGAAAACCAGCAACGGGGCAACTCGTTCGTGGGTTCGAATCCGACCC
>MDTF01012979.1_pt1 | contig 11849 bp, 10 predicted proteins | sample 811191 | NCBI WGS metagenome assembly MDTF01 (sample SAMN05326649, study PRJNA326480) | marine metagenome | isolation source: seawater | place: Southern Ocean | collected 2011
GTTTCAGGGATGAAAATTATTCTATAAGAATATCTTCTTTTTTTTTCCATAAGCCATTTAGCTAAAAAAATAGTTACAGTAGGCCCCGAAAGTTCATTATTTGCCATTGAGGGGTGACAAATATATGTTGAAAGAAATATTTCCTTTTTTTCTTTTCCAGGTATCAAAATTTCACCATAAGTTAAACTCCCTTTTGAAAAAGTACTATCAATAAAAACCTCATAAGTTCCTTTTTTTAATTTCTTTCTTTCATTATAACTAATGCAGAAACCCCAATTTCTATTATAATAGGACGTAACATATGGTATGGCATTTGGCTGATCTTTTATGTAGTGCAAATGATTTTCTAATTGATCTAAACTCATCTTAATATTAATTTTTTTAGAATAAGAAACTAAATGTAAATTGTTTTTTTGATATATGGCTATTTTCTTACCATCAGGACATTTGATCCAAGCATTTTCTGCATTCCATTCATCAGGTATAGTCCAGTCAAAAACTTTTTCGCCTGAAGGCACTTCTTTAATCTTTAAGCTTTTACATACATCTTTTAAAATTTTGAGAGTTTGTCTATTTCCCTCTCCAGTAAGACTTCTATTTAAGGGCAATAACTGCTTACAAAGATTATAAATTTTTTTTCCTATCATTTTCTTAAGCTTCTTTTCTAGAATTTATCCATTTTATAACTTCTTTTTTATTTTTTACAATTTTCCAAGGATTTTTTTTGAAAAACTTTTTACTAGCAATGTCTATTTCATTACAAGTTATTGACTCTAAAAAAAAATTACTACTTTTATATTTTAAAAATTTATTACTATTTATTTCTTTTACTATTGGTTCCAAATCATATTTAAGGTTAATGAATTTAGAATACTTTTTTTCCATACAGAGTCCTATTTTTTTTCCATTTTTAAACATTTCTCCCTCAAAAACCTTAAAATATCTCCAAGGAACCAAATTTAGTTCTTCGTATCTATGCAGATAACTGCAACCCTTGTTCCAAGGAACACCCAAAGCGCATATTCTTGCATTTTTTTCTGAAAGCCACTGCAATAAGCTCTTTTTACCCCATGACGTTTCTAAGTTTAGTTTCTTAATCTCTTTTACATGTTTTCCAATAGCTAAATAACTATGTAGTGGCTGTGGAGTTCTGTAATATCTTCCACTTTTTAGAGCTTCTGCCGGCAGTAATCCATTTCTATCCATTGATCTATCTAGGTGAAATTTTTTTTTATTAATGAATTCTTCACCAGAAAAAGCAGGTAATAATAATGTTCTTTCTTTTGTTATAAGGTTTTCAATTAGTTCTAGTATTTTTTTTGAAATATTTTTATTTTTAAATCTTATATTAAAAATAAAAGACCATAGTCCAGAATATAATACGATGACTTTATCTTCTTTTCTTATAACCTCATTAAAAGCATTAACAAAATCATCTTCATAGATTAAATTTTTATTTTTCAAAGTATATTATTTAATTGCTACAAAAATATACGAAGTGTATAGAATTATTCCAAATCTTTTTTTATAATCAATTAATTTTCTTTTTTTAAGTTTTTCAAGCTGCTTTTCATACTTATACATTGTTTTAGGTAGAGGCCAATCCTTAGATGATAAAAGTTTAACAGTTTTGTAATTTTTTTTAGCTATAGCAATTATCTTTTCTGTTTTGGATAACGATACTATGGGGAAAATAATTTTACCTCCTTTTCTTAAAAAGTTTTTTCCTTCTTTAAGAATATCATTTACTAATTCTGTACCATCCTCTCCTGCTTTACAGGTAATATTCTTATTGTACCATGGCGACCAATTTGCTACAGGTTCAGATATCGCAGAAACTGACTCAACTATAAGATCAAACTTTTGCTTTATCCAAGGATCAAACATGCTGCCATTTTTTATTATGATTTTAAGACCTTCTTTTTTGGCATTTATTTGACATCTGCTAGTAGCCTTTTTTGAAAGATCAGAAAAGCTGAAAGATTTTATCTTGCTCTTTTTTCTTTTATAAATATTTAAGCCAATATAGCCATCACCACAGCCTAGATCCAAAACATCGATTTTTTTTTTAATATATTTTACTGTTTCCTCAACAATTAACTGACTTGTAGCATTTGGAGCAAAAACTGTTTTCATTTTATTTTTCATTTTATTTTTTCCCATTTGATAAGAGCTGAGCCCCAGGATAGTCCAACCCCATATCCAGCTATAATTACTTTGTGATTATTCTTAATATTGTTTTTACTGGCATCTTTTAGGGCTATAGGTATTGATGCGGAGATAGTATTTCCCACTTTTGACAAGTTTTCAAAAGTTTTATTTTTAGGTATCAAAAGTTTACGATTTATATTGTCAAGAATGAATTTGCTTGCTTGGTGAAATATGAACATATCAATTTTATCAACTTTACTTTTAATTCTTTTTAATAGTAGGTTAACATTTTCAGGCACAATACTCATAGCAAAAGTTAAAACTTTTGATCCATTCATAACAACTTCGTGTTTTCCTTGTGGTAATTCCAAAGCATTATATCCAGAACCATCAGTACCTAATTCAAAAGGCCCAATTTTATTTTTTTTACTTGCGGTTATTAATGTAGCAGCTGCTGCATCAGAAAATATAGGTCTACATTGTGCATTATTTTTGCTAATTAACTTAGTATAAGTGTCTGCGCATACTATTAAACCGTTCTTAGCTTGCTTACTCTCAATAAAGGCCGTAGCAACTCTTAAGGCATAGATAAAGCCTGAGCAACCCAAATTAATATCAAAGGCTATAATACTTTTAGGAAGCTTAAGCCTTTCTTGAAGAATACATGCTGCGGTAGGTATTCTATAAGGTGAAGTTTGTGTAACCAATATTAAAAAATCTATCTTTGTTTTTGGAAATTTTTTAATTAATTTTTTTATACTTTTTTCAGCAATGTCAATTGTAGTTTCTTTTTCTGAAGAAATATATCTATTATTAATACCAGTCTTTTCATAAATTCTATCAATTTCCCATGAAGGATTATTTCTCTTAAGATGAGAATTATTTTCTTTTTTTTTAGGAAGATAGTATTCGATGCCAGCTATTTTTGAGCCACTCATTTAATAAGCGATTTTTTTTTAAATATATTTATCAATTTTTTAACACTTGTTATGGACGCTATATCATTTAGGTTACTTAATTGATTGTCAAGTTTGGCATCAAGCGCTGAAAGAATGTCTAACTGAGCTAGAGAATCCCAAGTTTTTATAGAAGTTAACTTATCTATTTTAATAATTTTTGCTGGTGTGGTTTTTAAAATTTTAGCAATAATTTTATATATGTCATCTGGTGATATTTTTTTTTTCATAAGATTTCAATTATTTACCAGATCTAACTTTTATATCAAGAATTTAAACTAATTTTTTTTAAAAATTAAATGAATTTCTGAGCAAAGTTTAGCTTTATCAAGAACACTTTGTAAGTCGTTTATTTGTTTTAAAAAAAGAGAATCAAATTTACCTTTATAAAATTGAGTTTTATAATTCGATGAAATGATAAGATTACGATATAAATCTGAAAAATCAGTTCCAAACCACCATTCACCAATGATTTTAAAATTATATTTTTTAGCTATAAACTCTAAAGACTCTTTGCTGTAAAGGTTGGTATGTGGCCCACCAAGTTGCCTTGGATAAATTTTCTGAAATATATTTTCAATAAGAACTGATAAAGAAAACAAAGGCACGGAAGCATACAGGTATTTTGCATTAGATTTTTTAAATGCATGAAATATTTTATTTGGGTTTTCTAAATGTTCAAGAACAAAGATGAGTGAAATTAGATCAGCTTTAGTTGTTAAAATTTCATCAATACTCTCATTAAAGTTTAATTTTTTAATACTATTTTTCTTTAAGTATCTGCTGCCTTTTATTATTAGGTCTTGATTGGGGTCTATTCCAGTTGCTTTTATTCCAAAAATTTCACATCCTTTTACAAAATGTCCAGCACCACATCCAAAATCAAGAATTTCAATTTTTTTCTTTAAAACTGTTTTCATAAATTTTACTTTTGGTAGGTATATATTTTTTACTCTTTCTGTATAATTTTTTGCATATTTTGAGGAAAAATTTTTACCTTCATTAGATGAGTATATATTTTCGTTAAATTTATTATCCATCAAGTGTAAACCGTTTAAATGATTGCACTTTCTGCATATACTGTAAGCAATTTGATGAGAAACAAAGTCCTTTTTTTTTAAAGCGAAATTACAGATTATACAATTTTTCCTTAATTTTAATTTTTTATACTCTTTGTTTATCTTTAATGTGTTCTTTAAATTGACTCGATTATTTTTAATTAAATCTTTTTTTAAGTTAAAGATATCATTTATATTCTTTGAAAATTTACTAACTTTTTTCATAAAAGTTAAAGAGGTTTATTACATGTATTTTCTTATTAATTTTTTTAATCATACCTTTAAATGAATCATGCTCAACAAGTAATACAATACATTTAATTTTTGGATCTCTATAAAGTTGATTGAGATGGATTAATTTTTCGTTATTTCTATTATTTTTGTTAAATAAAAATGGATCAACACCATATACATTTTTACTTAGCTTTGAAAAATGTTCAAAGATTTTAAGCGCATGTGAATTTCTTAAATCAGAAACATTTTTTTTATAAGTCAGACCAGTGAATATGACTTTATCCATCAGTATATTAATCTTGTTCTTAATTAATTTTTTTTTGATTAAGTTGATTATAAAATTTTTCATATTTTCATTAGTATTTCTTCCAGCTAAGGTAACACTGGTTTTAAAATTATTTTTTTTTGCAATATGAGAAAAGTAGTAAGGGTCCACTGGCAAACAATGTCCGCCAACTAAACCTGGTAAATATTGTCCAAAATTCCATTTTGTTTTGGCTTGCTGTAGAACGTTGTAAAAATTTAATCCTAACTTTTCACAAAAAATATAAACCTCATTCATTAATGCAATATTTAAATCTCTTTGTATATTTTCGATAACCTTTGAAGTTTCAGTTTCTTTTATCGACCTACTAATAAATATTTTTTTTGATAAATATTTATATACAGCCAAAACATCTCTTTCATTTTTTTTATTTGGGATTGCAATTAATTTATTAATCTTATCAATAGTATGCTCTTTATCACCTGGATTTATTCTTTCTGGGCTATAACAAACATTAAAATCATTATTTCTATATTTTAGTTTACTTTTCTTTTCTAATATGGGTATACAGACATTCTCTGTCGCTCCAGGGTACACAGTAGACTCAAATACAACAGTATCATTTTTTTTTAAAATTACCCCCAAATATTTGCAAGCTGATATTAATGGATTTAAATCAGGTTTTTTATCTTTTTTTATAGGTGTTGGTACGCACACAATAAAAAAATTACATATTCTTATTTCTTCAAATTTATTTGTTAAATTATTTATTTTTAAGTATGTGAGATCTTTTTTTGAGAACTCCTGATTAAAATCATTTTTCTTTTGTAATGTCTTTATTCTTTTGGAATCTATGTCAAAGCCATACGCATTAAACTTTTTAGAAATTTTAATTAAAGCTGGTAAACCAACATAACCCAATCCAACTACACACGGTTTAATTTTCATATGACAAATTTAAAGATTTAATATAAGTATATATCCATTATTTCAAACTTATTTAAATAGAATAAATGAAAAACAATATAACTTTTATAGCCGAAATTGGCATGAATCATAATGGGAATTTTAGCTTATGTTTTGAGCTAATCAAGCAGGCCAAATTAGCTGGTGCAGATATTGTTAAATTTCAGTTAGGATGGAGAGATAAACCAGGTGAAATAAACCAAATAGATTCAAAGACTATTATTCAACTAATATCCTGGTCTAAATATTTTGAAATAGAACTATTATTTTCTATTATAAGTGATCAAGCATATGATTTGATTAAACCTTTTAATTTTCAGAGATACAAGATTGCCTCTAGAACTGTTATTGATAATTTACCGCTTGTAAAGAAGGTCTTAAAAGAGAAAAAAAAAACTATAATATCACTTGGAATGTGGAATAAAAAAAAATTACCTATACCTAAAAAAAAGAATATTTCATACTTGTGGTGTTTGTCAAAATATCCATGTGAACCTAAAGATTTAAAAAATTTACCAAAAAATTTTGTTAATTCTTTATATCAGGGGTATAGTGACCATTCGATAGGCATTGAGACCTGCTTAATAGCCATAGCAAGAGGTGCTAAAATTATAGAAAAGCATTTTACTTTAGATAAATCTAACACAACTATACGAGACCATGCTTTATCTGCAACTCCGGATGAATTTAAGATGTTAGTTAATTTAGGAAAAGATATATCCAAAAAAATAAATATTGGCGTTTAATTTGTTAATAGAAGGTTTTCATGATTTCATTAGATAATTCTCACAGAAAGTATTCGATTTCAAGTATAGGAAATAGTGAAGCAGATAGAATCGAATTTATGATTAATAATATGCATTTAAATAAAGCCTACTTATATGCCTCAAAAAAAATATCGAATGAGTTAGATAAAAAAAAATTATTAGAAGAATATAAAAATAAATTTTTATATTATAGAAATGGATGGAGAAATATTCCTGCAGAGGCAATAAAAGAAAAACTATATTCAGAAAAGTTCAAAAATAAAAATGTAGAACCTCTTTGTGTAGATTTAGAAGTTGCATCTGTATGTGATTTAGCTTGCCCACATTGTTTTAGACAGTATATAGCAACACCAGATAAATTAATGTCTACTGATTTAGCTTTTAAACTGATTGATCAACTTGCAGAACAAAATGTTCCATCGGTTAAGTTTAATTGGAGAGGTGAACCTTTAATGAATAGAAACTTACCTAAAATTATTGATTATGCAAAAAAAAATGGTGTACTAGAAACAATAATAAATACTAATGCAACTTTATTAGAAGGAAAATATGCAGAAGAATTAATGTCTTCAGGCTTAGATTTATTAATTTACTCTTTTGATGGAGGATCTAAAAGAACCTATGACAAACTTAGAGTGGGAAGGTTTAAAGAAAATAAGTTTGAGGATATAGTTAAAAATATTGAAAACTTTGATAAATTAAAAAAACAAAATGGGTCAGTTTTTCCAAGGACTAAAATTCAAATGGTTTTAACTAAAGAAACCTATGAGGAACAAGATGAATATTTCTCACTTTTTAAAAGTATTGTAGATGATGTATCGGTTAAACAATACACCGAAAGAGGAGGAGACATAAAAGAGGCTGAAGTAGGCAAAAAGAATATAGATAAAAATAAAATCTATATGAAAAATTTTGATGGTGATTTGTTTGTATCCCAAGGAAGGTTGCCCTGTGAGCAGCCATTTCAAAGACTGCTAATTACTTATGATGGCAGAGTAAGTATGTGCTGTTATGACTGGGGAAGCATGCATCCTGTTGGATATGTTGATAATTTGGCCATTAATACAGGTGACAAAGAATTTGAAAAGGTAAAAAAAGATGCAGATCAAAATAAAAAAGGTTTTGAGTTAATGAATTTAAAAATTCCAGAAAAATTTAATAAACCAGAAAAAAAAATATCAACTCTTAAAGAGATATGGCATGGAAAAGAAATAAATAAAGTTAGAGAGCTACATTTAAAAGGCAAATTAGAAGAAGTAATGATCTGCAAAAAGTGCCCTTTTAAAGATACATATGACTGGGAAAAAGTTCATTAATGAATGTAGAGATAGTAGCTGAAGTTGCTAATTCACATCAGGGAGATTTGAAAATAGCTGAAAAAATAGTAAGAACATTCTATGCAGAAGGCGCAAAATCCATTAAATTTCAAATTTATTTTGCTGAAGATTTTTTAACAAAAGATCATGATCGTTTTTCTCATTTCAAAAAACAGTCCTTTTCTGAGAGTCAGTGGAAAAAACTCATAAAGCTAACAAAAAAAATTGGTTATGAAAATATATATGCAGATATATTGGGTTTAAGAGCATTTAAAGTTGCAAGAAAATTAAATTTAAATGGGTACAAAATTCACTCAACAGATTTGACAAATGATTTTTTGTTAGAAAAAGTTGCAAAAGAAGACAAAAAAATATTTTTATCCGCAGGGGGTGCCAAAGTTACTGAGATTTACCATGCAGTAAAATTTTTTAAAAATAAAAAAAATAAACCAATTTTAATGCATGGATTTCAAAGTTATCCTACAAAAATTGAGGACACAAATTTAAATAATATAGATAAACTTAAAAAATATTTTGGTAGTAATTGCCATTATGGGTTTCAAGATCATATCTCAGGTAACAATAGATACAATTTATATTTAAGTTTGGTTTCATTAGGTTATGGAATTCAATACATTGAAAAACATATTACATTAAGCAGAAAAAATAAAGGTATTGATTATTATTCATCACTTGAACCTTTGGAATTTAAAAATTTTTGCAAAATAATAAAAAAATCAATAACCGGAACCTCTTTAGGCAAAAGTGGCTTTTCGAGTGCAGAAGATGAGTATAGAAAAAAAACCAAAAAATTTTGGATTTTAAAAAAAAGCTTAAAAAAAAACTCTAAAATTAAATTAAGTGATTTAGACTTTAAAAGAATCAATAACACAAACAAAGAACCACTTTTTTTAAAAGAAATTATCAGAAAAAAAATTAATCAAAATTTATCTAAGAATACTATTATTTCCAATAACCATTTTGATTGTAAAGTTTTTGCAATGATAGTTGCAAGATATAAATCAAAACGACTACCTGGTAAGGCAATGTTTAAGATCGCCAACAGACCAATTCTAGAGCATTTATTTTTAAGAATTAAACAGTCTAATATTTTAGATAAAATAATTTTTTGCACGACCAAGGATAAATCGGATGATGTATTAGCTAGATTAGCTAAAAAAAATAAAATCCCAGTATTCAGAGGTGAAGAAAAAAATGTTTTAGGTAGGATGTTGAAAAGTACAAAAAAAACAAACCCGGATGTCATGATTAGAATTACTGGTGATGATGTATTAATTGATATTGACTATATGGAAAAAGCTATAGATTACCATTTAAGCAACAATCTAGACTATACAGACCACAAAAAATTACCAAGCGGAACCGAAACAGAGGTTTTTAATAGAAAAATTTTAAATTTTATAAATGAAAATGCAGAAGATAACTCGGGAACAGAATATTTGACCTATTATATCAAGGATAATGAGCAATATTTTAGAACAGGCTCGGCAGCTGTAGAAAAAAAACATCAAAAAAATATTAGATTAACAATCGATAACCTAAAAGATTATAAATTTGTTAAACCATTCTTAAAAAAGATGCAAATAAAGAATAAATTATTAACATATAATATCGATGATATAATTTCTTTTTATAAAAGAAAAACAAATAGTCAAAAAATTAATAAAAAAAATATTGAAATCAATACGAAATTAAAAAATTACTCATACTCTAAATTATAATTGTGAATAAAAAAGAACCTTTAATAACAATATATATTACTAACCATAACTATGGAAAATATATTAAACAATCAATTGATAGTGTTTTAAATCAAACGTATCAAAATTTTGAAATAATCATAATAGACGATGGTTCAACAGATAATTCCAAAAATATCATTGAAAAATATAAAAATGATAAAAAGGTTAGAATAATTTATCAAAATAATAAAGGGCTAACAGTTTCCAACAATATCGCAATAAAAGTTTGTAAAGGAGAATACATTACTAGACTAGATGCAGATGACTGGCTTGACCCTAATTTTTTAAAAATAATGATTGATACCGCCATAAACAATAAAAATTCAGCAATGATTTTTTGCAACTATTATTTAACAAATTCTAAAGGTCAGGTAATAGACCAGTTTTATAGACATGAATTCAAAAAAGTTAAATTAATGGATCAACCAGCACATGGAGCTTGCAGTCTAATAAAAACAAAAATACTAAAAGAAATTGGTGGTTATGACGAACAATTTAACTGTCAAGATGGTGTGGACTTATGGTTTAAAATAATAAGAAAACATAAAGTTAATAATGTTAATTTACCCCTTTTTTATTATAGACAACACAATAAAAGTCTAACCAAAAATGTTGAAAATATTTATAAAACTAGAGATAGAATTTTAAGCAAACATACAAAAAATAAAGAAACTTTTAATAATATTTTGGCGATCATACCAGTTAGGGGAGAAAATTATGGGGAAAGAGAGGTAGCATTAAAAAAGATTAACAAAATACCAATAATACAGAAATTAATTATTGAACTTCAAAAAACACCTCATATAAAAAAAATTTTAGTATCATCACCAGATCAAGAGATACTTAAGAATGTGAATAAAAAGTTTAGAAACAAAGTTATTATTCATAAAAGAGAAGCAAAATTTGCAAGACTTAATACTTCAATAAATGAAACTTTAATCTCGTCGATTAAAAAAGTAAAAACAAAAAAATTTAGACCAGATCTAATATTAGTGGTAAATGTTGTGTGTCCCTTTTTAAATCATCAAAATTTTGAGTCAGCAATCAATCTAATTAAAATATTTAATACAGATGAAGTAATTGCTGTAAAAAAAGAAAATGATAATTTTTATTATCATAATGGAAAAGGACTTAAAAGTTTTCAAAATAATAATAACTTATCTCTAGAAAGAGAAGAGGTTTTTAGAGAAATTGGAGGTATGCACTTAATTAAAACACAAAGAATAGGAAAAAAAAATAATACTATTGGTCACATTTTTTTAAATGACAAATCTTCATTTAAGATTAAAAGCAATAAAGATATTATATTAGCTGATATTTTATCAAAATTAAATTAATTGATTAAGAGAGAGATTTATTTGATAGAGAATTTTACCTAGTATTTTAAAAAAATTTTTTCTTTGTTTTTACAATCTTGTTTTTAAAAAAAATTTCTTATAATAACAAAACCATCTTAATTGTAGCTTTTCAAAATCTTATTATTATTCATATCCTTTTATAATATATTTAGTTTACGTTTAATTAAAATGGAAACATGTATGAGTTTATACTTTTATTTATAGGCCCAGTAGTATAAAAATAAAAAGTTTTCTTTAAACAAATATATGATCACTAATATTAAAAAAGTTTACTCTATTCTTGATAGAAAAGGGAAGATAGGCATTGGATTTATTGGTTTAATTTTAATTCTAATTGCGATTTTAGAAACTATAGGGGTAGCTTTAGTTTTCCCGCTCTTGTCAGTAATTTTTGAAAATTCGACAGCAAATGAATACATAATGAATTTTTTCCAATCTAATTTTAGTATTACTGATAAAGACCATATTTTGAAAATTTTATTAGGTTTATTTTGTATTACTGTAATCTCTAAAAATATTATTCTAGTTTTTTCAGTTTGGGCAAAACAGCATTTCATTTTAAGGTTACAAGGTAAGCTTTCTAAAAATCTTCTTGAAGTATATTTGGATAAACCAATGTCGTATCATACAAATGTTAATTCATCAGTTTTGGTTAGAAATTTAATTAGTGAAATAAAAATTCTTGTAAAATCTTTTATACTTTCCTTAATAAATATTTTTTCAGAAATTGTTTTTCTTTTTACAATTTTAATACTTTTATCCATCAACGATTATAAAGTTTCAATTATCTTGGCTTCAATTTTATTATTAATATCTTTTTCGATATTAATGTTTCACAAACGTAGATTGGGCAAGCTGGGTGAGACAAGATTGAAAAGTACTACTTCAATTTTTAAAATTCTTAAGGAAAGCTTTGACAGTATAAAAGAAATTAAAACAAGATTTTTAAAAGATAATATAATAAATAATTATTTTAAGTTTTTTATGAGAGCTGGAAAAATGGGGAATTTAGCAA
>MDTF01005851.1_pt1 | contig 11848 bp, 12 predicted proteins | sample 811191 | NCBI WGS metagenome assembly MDTF01 (sample SAMN05326649, study PRJNA326480) | marine metagenome | isolation source: seawater | place: Southern Ocean | collected 2011
CAATATTTACACCGCTTTTTTTGTAACTATTTTTTGTTTTTTGCATTAATAAAATGATAATTACTTAAATTATGAATAAAAAAATATTTTTCTTTTGTATAATAGTATTTTTAGCTCGTCCTGGAAATGTTTTTTCTAAAATAGATATATTTGATGTTGATAATGTTCAAATTAACAACAATAAAGTGGAAAATAAAGAAGAATTACTTAGCCTTGCATTTCAGAAAGGTTTTGAGCAATTAATAAAAAAAATTTTAAAAAGTGAAGATATTGAAGCTGTATCAAAAACTCCTTTACGAGAAATAAGGAGTCTTTTGTCTTATTACCAAATTACAAATAATGCAGAATCTTTAAGAGAGAATAAAACTATAGTTAATTTATCCTTTAGTAGAGAGAAGATGAATAGTTTTTTTGAAAAACGGAATATATCATATGCAGATATATCAAATCAAAAAATTATTATTTTTCCAGTTGAAATAAAAGATCAAAATTTTTTATTATTTACTGATAGTTTTTTTTATAATAATTGGAATATTACTAGCCCAAAAGCTGAATATGAATTTTTAGATTTTATACTTCCCACAGAAAACCTTGATGATATTATATATATAAAAAATAATTTAACACAATTGGAGAGAATTGATGTTTTTAAGTTATTATCTAAGTACGATATAGATGAATATATCTTTCTTGTTATTAATGAAACAAAAATTAATTTTAATATATTTTTAAAAGGAACTTTATCTAAAAAAAATTTCACAAAAAATTTTACAATTAAAGTAAATAATGAAAATAAAAAACAAAAAAAAGAAATAATAAATTTTTTAAAAAATGAAATTAATGATATTTGGAAATCCAATAATTTAATTGACATTAGAACTCCTTCATTTTTAAATATAGTTTTAGATATTAATAAAAAAGATGATTTGTTAAATCTTCAAAAAGCTTTAGATAATATTGATTTAATTGAAAATTATCATGTAGTCGAACTTAATATGCATTCAGCTAAAATTAAAATTAAATATTATGGTAAAATAGATAAAATTAAAAATAAGTTTAATGAACAAAAAATAAAAGTAAATGTTAAAAATAATCAATGGAAGTTAAAAATTATTTGAAATGAGTCAGTTAATATTTAGATTTCCATTTAAGGCAACTTATTATAAAAAAGATTTTTATGTATCTTCAAATAATTTTTCAGCTTACAGGCTTTTAGAAAATTGGCCTGATTGGCCTGACAAACTTATTAATATTCATGGATTTAGAGGATGCGGTAAAACTCATTTAATTAATATTTTAAAAAAAAAAACAAACATACATATTTTCGATGCCAATGAAATTAATGATACAATTTTAGAAAAAATCAAAGATACAAAAGGACTTATAATAGATAATTTTAAGAATAATATTGCCGAGAATTTATTTTATTCATTAATTAATCAAGTAAAACAAGATGACCAATATATTGTTATTAACTCTCTAAAACCAATAAAACAAAGTAATATTCAATTAATTGATTTAAAATCAAGATTAGAAAGTTTCATAAACATAAGTATTAATTTGCCTACAGATGATTTATTAAGAGTAATATTAACCAAGACCTTTTCAGATAAACAAATTACAGTAAATATTAAGTTTTTGGAGTATATTTTGAAAAATATTGATAGATCTTACGAAAAAATATTTAAATTTGTAAAAGATATTGATAATGAGTCTTTGTCTTCAGGTAAATCTATTAATATAAACTTAATTAAAAAAGTATTAAATAAATGAACAAATATAGATCACACAATTGTGGCCAGTTAAACGTTAATGACGTAGGAAAAGAAATTACGTTGTCAGGATGGATGCACAGAAAAAGAGATCACGGAAATCTTTTATTTATAGATGTACGTGACCACTATGGAATGACTCAATGTGTAATTGAGAAAGATAATAAACATTTTTCAATGTTAGAAAAACTTAAACCCGAGTCGGTTATATCTGTGATTGGCCAAGTGGTTAAGAGAGAAAAAGAAACTGAAAATTTAGATTTAAAAACTGGCATGATAGAAATAGATGTTAAAACAATAAATGTGCTATCGGAAGCTAAAGATTTACCAATGCCAGTGTTTGGAGATCAAGAATACCCTGAAGATATTAGGTTAAAATATAGATTTTTAGATCTTAGAAGACAAGATATGCATAATAACATAATTTTAAGATCCCAAGTTATTTCATTTATTCGAAATGAAATGTCAAAATTAAATTTTCTAGAATTTCAAACTCCAATTTTAACATCTTCAAGCCCAGAAGGTGCGCGTGATTTTTTAGTTCCCAGCAGACTGAATCCAGGAAAGTTTTACGCATTACCACAAGCACCTCAACAATTTAAGCAATTAATAATGGTTTCTGGATTTGATAGATATTTTCAAATTGCACCTTGTTTCAGAGATGAAGATGCAAGAGCAGATCGTAGTCCAGGAGAATTTTATCAACTCGATATTGAAATGTCTTTTATAGAGCAAGAAAATATATTTGAAGTTGTTGAGAAATTAATGGTAAATTTATTTAAGAAATTTTCTTCTAAAAATATTTTAAACGATAAATTTCCTAGAATATCATACGATGAAGCAATGCTTAAATATGGTTCTGATAAACCTGATTTAAGAAATCCACTAATAATAAGTGACCTAAGCTCTATTTTTGAAAGAGAAGATGTATCGTTTGATATTTTTAAAAACTTAGTTAAATCAGGCGCGAAAGTGAGATGTATCGTTACTAAAAAAACGAAAGATAAACCTAGAAGTTTTTTTGATAGTATAGATAAATGGGCCAAGGAACAAGGCGCTTCTGGATTAGCTTATTTTACTCTAGAAAAAGATAATAACGTTTCAGCAAAAGGACCTGTTGGAAAATTTTTTAAAGAAGCTGCTTTAAAAGAAATAATGAAAATAACGCTAGCTGAAATAGGAGACAGCGTGTTTTTTGCTTGTGGAAAGATTAATGAAGTTCAAAAAATACTTTCATTAGCTAGAGATAAGATAGCAAATGATTTAAATCTTATAGATAAAAGTACATTTTCTTTTTGCTGGATTGTTGACTACCCCATGTTTGAACTAGATGATTTAACTAATAAAGTTAAATTTAGTCATAACCCATTTTCTATGCCACAAGGCGATATTAAAAAGATAAACTTTAATAAACCTTTAGAAATTAAAGCTTATCAATATGATATTGTTTGTAATGGAGTTGAACTTTCCTCCGGAGCTATTAGGAATCATATTCCAGAACTAATGTATAAACTTTTTTCAATAGCTGGATATGATAAAAAACAAGTAGATGAAAAATTTAGTGGAATGATTAATGCTCTAAGTTACGGCGCTCCACCACACGGTGGTATAGCTCCCGGTATAGATAGAATTGTTATGCTATTAGCAAATGAAAAAAATATTAGAGAAGTTACTCTTTTTCCAATGAATCAAAATGCTCAAGATTTACTAATGGGGGCACCTTCAGAAGTGGATGATAAGCAGTTGAAGGAACTTAACATAAAGACCTCGCAAATTAAAAAAGATTAATTTTTAGTTTTTAAATTAATTCTTATATCACTTAAATCAACAAGCTTTTCTTCGTATTTGCTTCTAACGAAGCCTTTTGATGTAATATTTTTTACAATTTTTAAAAATTTATCGTCCGTATCGTCATCACTTATGTCTGCAGTGCTAGCTATCGAAGGTGTGTGAGCAAGCTCTTCTCGTCCTAAATACGAAATTGCTAATTCTCTAAAAACGTAATCCAGTATTGAAGAAGCGCTTAAAATTCTATCATTACCATCAACATTGCCAGAGGGTTCAAATTTGGTATCGATGAAAGCATCAACATATTCGTCCAAGGGCACGCCGTATTGTAATCCTAAAGAAATAGCTATTGCAAAATTATTCATCATTGCTTTTACCAGTTCACCTTCTTTATTCGTATCTATAAAAATTTCACCTATTTTTCCATCATTATATTCACCAGTATGAAGATAAACTTTATGGTTTCCTATTTGGGCTTTTTGAATATATCCTTTTCTTCTATCAGGCATTTTAAATCTTTTTTCAACTTGACCTTTAATCTTATTACTTACGTGAATATTGCCATCAAGTACGGTATTAGTCTTTATCGTTTTTCCCAATAAATCTTTAGAAATACTTTTTTGATTAGAATCTTCTTTGTCAGAAATTTTATTTTTATTACCGACTTTTTTAGTTTTTCTATTATTAAGTTTTACCTCAATAACTTCAACCTCGCCGTCTTTTCTTTGATCTATTTTTGCTAATTCTTTGTCATTAAGTTCATCTAGTGAATGAATTGTTTTAAAAGTACATGTATAATAGGTTTCAACAATAAATTTTTTCATATGATAAGGAATCGCTAATTGAAGATATATATCATATGTAGTAAGTGTAAATAATATAATAATACACTTATTAAGTGTGTGGACTTAATTAATAATGAATAGTTTAAAACAAATATTTACTTGGTGGCACAAACAAACATTCGGAACATTTTTACAAACTCTATTATTTGGTAAATTTGTAGGTAAAGACGAGTATGGAAATAAATACTACAAAAGTAAAAATGACAGAAGGTGGGTGGTCTATTCAAAAAATATTGAAGCATCCCAAATAACTTCTGATTGGTTTTTATGGATGCATCATACTATAAACGAACCACCACTAGACAATAAAAAAAAATATCTTTGGCAAAAAAATCACACTGAAAACATGACTGGCACTATTGATGCTTACAAACCTACTAAAATAGTGAAAAAAAATATTGAAAAAAAATATGAATCTTGGAAAAAATAAAATTTATATTTTAATCTTATATTTATCTTTTTTAAATAATTTTTCAAATGCAGAAGATAAAATTACGACCGTACCATTAATTAATCTTGAAGATCTTATTCCAAGTTACGAAGAAGTTGAAAAAGACACAATAAAAAATGAAAAAGAAACTATTTTAAGGTTTAAAAACAAAGATATTAAAATAAATAATTCAAAAAATACAAGTGTCCATTTGCTGTGGCTGGATAAAATAACAACAAAAACCACTGAAATTGAACTTAAGATTGGCCAAAAAAAAATTTTCGGCATGTTAGAAATTAAAGCAATTAAGTGTGGGATTTCAGAATCAATTAATGAAAAAGGTGTTGCAGCTTATATACAGGTAAAAGATATTTCAGATAGAGAGAATGAAAAAGTATTTGTTTTTAATGGATGGACCTTTTCTTCCAGTCCATCTCTGAAACCAATAGACCATCCTATTTATGATATATGGCTTGTGAATTGTAAAAATGTTTAATAAAATTTTTCTTTACTTAACCAATTAGTATCAAAGTCAGAAGTAATAAATTTTTTATGATTAAGAATTTTTTTGTGTAAGTCGATTGTAGTTGTTATTCCCTCTAAAACAAATTCATCTAAAGATCTTAATGTTCTTTGAATTGCTTCTGTTCTATTTCTACCTTTGCATATTACTTTTGCTATTAAACTGTCGTAGTAAGGAGTTATTTTGCAACCTTGAAATATTGAACCGTCTACTCTTGTTCTAAAGCCCGAAGGTTGATGGCACACAGTTATTATTCCTGGACTTGGTTGAAAATCAAGAGCTGGATTTTCAGCATTTATTCTGCATTCAATTGAATGTCCTCTCGGGGCAATATCTGATTGTTCAAGTGCCGTTTCACCTGAATAAGCTATCCAAAGTTGCTCTTTTACAATATCTATACCTGTTTGAACTTCCGTAACAGGGTGCTCAACTTGTACCCTAGTATTCATTTCAAGAAAATAAAATTTTCCGTCTTGGTATATATATTCAACAGTTCCAGCCCCTTCATAGCCAATTTTTTCAACCATTTTTACCGTTTTATTTAGAAGATCTTTTCTTTGTTCTTCGGTTAAAACTGGACTTGGAGTCTCTTCTATTAATTTTTGATGCCTTCTCTGAACTGAACAATCTCTCTCACCTAAATGTACGGTCCTATTTTTCCCTGACATAATTTGAACTTCTATGTGTCTTGGATTTTTAAAATATTTTTCAATATATAGCTCATCATTTCCAAAATATTTTTTTGCTTCTGATTTTGCGGTCAGAAACAAAATTTCTAATTTTCCTTCTTCTTCTACAATTTTCATTCCTTTGCCACCGCCACCAGCTGCAGCCTTAATGAGAACAGGATATCCAATATTTTTACACAAAGATTTAGCTTCATCAAAAGATTTAACTGCTCCCTCCGATCCTTCTATAATTGGCAAACCATTCTCACTCGCAATTTTCTTTGCCTGAATTTTATCTCCCATTTTGGCAATAAGACTTGAGCTTGGTCCTATAAATTTTACACCATGTTTTTGTACAATTTCTGCAAATTTCGCATTCTCTGATAAGAATCCGTAACCAGGATGTATTGCTTCAGCTCCTGTTAAATCAACTGCGGACATTAAAGATGAAATATTTAAATAACTATTTTGAGGTTGATGCGAGCCTATACAGACACTTTCATCTGCTAGTCTGACATGCATAGAATCAGCATCCACATCTGAGTGAACTGCAACTGTTCCAATACCCCACTCCTTACAAGCTCTTATTATCCTAACAGCTATTTCACCTCTATTAGCAATTAAAACTTTTTTAAACATTTATAATTAATTAAGAATTATTAAAGGCTGACCAAATTCAACTGGTTGACCGTCGTTTACTAATATTTTTTTTACCACTCCATCTGCTGTAGCAGGTACATGATTCATTGTTTTCATAGCCTCTATAATCATAATAGTTTGGCCTTTTTTAATTTTATCTCCAATTGCTGTAAATTTTTTGGCACCTGGCTCTGGTGATAAATAAGCTGTGCCTATTATTGGTGATTTAATTCTTATTCCATCTTCATCATCCTTAATATTTAAAACTGTTTTATTTCCAGCTATAACTGCTCCAGTTTTACTTTGTTCATTTAAAGATCTTGAGGCCTTTGAAACTTTTATTCGTTCATTACCATCCTGGTACTCAAGTTCAGTCAAGTTAAATTCAGTTAAATTATCTACTAATTCTTTTATTAATTTTTTATTTATTTTCATTTTTTAATATTTTTTTAATAGCCTCTAGTGACATAATATAACCATTTGTACCAAAACCACAAATTATTCCAGTCGCTACTTTACTTATTAAAGATTTATGTCTGAAATCCTCTCTGTTATAAATATTTGTTATATGTAATTCAATAATAGGTATTTTTAATAGTATTAGAGCGTCATGAATAGCTACCGATGTGTGAGTATAGCCGCCTGCATTGATAACTAATCCATCTTTATTTTTTCTGGAGTTCTGAATTGTATTAACTATCTCACCTTCAATATTTGATTGAAAAAAATTAACCTCTAGATTGTTTTCTTTGGAAAATGTTAAGCAATTATCTTCCACAGCTTCTAAAGTATTATCTCCATATTTATCTTTTTCTCTTTCACCTAAAAGGTTAAGGTTAGGACCATTAATAACAATAATATTATATTTCATTAATCTGATATAGAATAGATAATTAACTGAATTATGGCAAAAATACAATTAAATGGTAAAAAAATTCAACTAAAACAAAAGATTTTATTAAGTAAATTGTTAAAAAAATATAAACTTGATGACAAGAAAGTTGCGATTGAACTTAACGGAGTAATTGTAAATAAAAAAAAAATTAATAGCGTAGCTATAAAAAATAACGATAAAATTGAAATTGTTCAATTTATCGGTGGAGGTTAAGATTTATGCACCAAGATAATTTGAAAATAGCAAATACAACACTTAGCTCAAGGTTAATTGTTGGAACGGGAAAATACAGAAGTCTAAAAGAAACGGCTTTAGCTGTTAAGGCATCAGGAGCCAATATGGTAACTGTTGCTGTCAGAAGAGTTAATATTTTAGATAAAAAAAAACCTTTACTGATGGATTTTTTAAATCCAAAAAAAATAATTTATTTACCTAACACTGCAGGCTGTTTTACTTCAGAGGAAGCATTAAGAACTTTAAGACTCGCAAGAGAAATGGGTGGCTGGAAAATGGTTAAACTAGAAGTCTTAGGAGATAAAAAAACATTATTTCCAAATATGATTGAAACATTAAGATCTACAAAAACTCTCGTAAAAGAAGGATTTAAAGTTTTGGTTTATTGTAGTGATGATCCTCTGTTAGCAAAAAAATTAGAGCACTTAGGAGCCTCTGCGATAATGCCACTAGCCTCACCAATTGGCTCCGGACTTGGAATACAAAATAAAGTTAATTTATCTATTATAATAAAAAACTCAAAAGTACCCGTAATAGTAGATGCAGGAATTGGAACAGCTTCTGACGCAACTATTGCTATGGAACTTGGTTGTGATGGTGTTTTAATTAATAGTGCAATTGCTAATTCTAAAAATCCTGTTTTGATGGCTGAATCTTTTAAGAATGCTGTTTTAGCTGGGAGAAAGTCTTTTCGTGCGGGAAGAATGAAAAAAATTTTTTACGGTAAAGCAAGCACAACATCAAAAGGAATAATTTAAACTTTTTTTCTTCTTTTCCATAATATCCTAGGTGTCTTTGTTTTTTTCTTGATTAAACTCTTTTTATTTTCAGTTTTATTAATTTCTTCTAATTTTAATTCTTTTACTTTTTTCTTTTTTCCCTTTATTTCTTTATTAGAATCTAACAATTTAATCTCTTTACTAACAATTAAGCCTTTAATTTTATTTAAATTTTCTATTTTATTTACTATTTTTTTACTTTTATTAAGTAGAGAAATTTTATATTCAGGAATTACAAGCTCTGGATCAGCTAGAACTTCAATTATATAACCATATTTTTTTTGAAAATAGTCTACTTCTTTTTTTAAAAAACTTTCTATATATAGTTTAATTTTTTCAGGCACTAAGGCTTTAATAATTTTAATCTTATTTGTAAAAGCTAATATTTCAATTTTTTTAACTACTTTTAAAGCAAAGGATTCAGTCGATAAGTTTGTTTCCCAGACCACAGAGCCTTCTCTTAATCTTTGTCTTGTCATTTCTAATAATCCAAAATTACTAATTCTTCCTACTTGTATTCGGGCTCTATCTTTTTTAATGCTTTCTCTCATTTTTTTTTCTACTGTTCTCCTGTTGTAGAAATTCATCATATCTATAAAATCAATTACTATTAGGCCAGAAAGGTCTCTAATCTTTATTTGTCTTGAAATTTCCTCAGCCGCTTCTAAGTTTGTATTTAGAGCAGTTTTTTCAATGTTGATTGCCTTAGTCGACTGGCCAGAATTAATATCAATTGCAACTAAAGCTTCAGTTGGATTAATTACAAGATAACCGCCTGATTTTAGTTTAACATTTGGTTCAAAAATATTGCTTAAGTCTTTTTCAATGCCCACATCATGAAATAGTGGAATTTTTCCTCTATATTTTTTAACAAATTTTACATTTTTTGGTACAAGCTCCTTCATAAAAGCTTTAGCTTTTTGGTAGCCTTCGTTACCGTCTACGTAAATATTTTTTGTATCATTGTCATAAATGTCCCTAAGAGCTCTTTTAATGACATCTCCTTCTTCATAAATTAAAGATGGCGCATTCGATTCTACTGCTTTACTTTTAATTTGCTCCCAGGTGGTAGCAGTATTTTGAAAATCTTTTTCAATCTCATTTTTTGTTTTATTTGATCCAGCTGTTCTAACTATTACTCCCATACTTTTAGGAATTTGAATTTCGTTTAAAATATTTCTTATTTTACTTCTATCAGATGAATTAACAATTTTTCTCGATATACCACCACCTTTTGCCGTATTAGGCATCAACACAATATATTTTCCAGCTAAAGAAATAAAAGTAGTTAGAGCAGCTCCTTTTTGTCCTCTTTCTTCTTTAATAACTTGAATCAGAAGTATTTGACCAGGTTTTATAACCTCTTGGATTCTATATCTTTTTAATCCGTAAGTATTTTTAAGTTTTTCTCTAATATTTTTATTTTTATCGTCTGTATTTTTTTCAGCCTTAACATCCAAATCCTCATTATTAATTTTATCATTTATTGTATTTTCATTGTTACCATTTGTAATAGAGTTCTTATTTTCCTCTTCGTTTTGACTAATATCATTATTTGGACTGGTATTTTTTAAATCTTCTCTAATTTTTTCTTCAGCTATTTGTAGCTTTTCCTTATCTTCGGTAGGAATTTGATAATAATCCGACTGAACATCATTAAAAGCTAAAAACCCATGCTTTACCCTGCCAAAGTTTATAAAAGCTGCTTGAAGAGATGGCTCCACACGACTAACTACCCCTAGATAAATATTGTTTTTAAAATTTATCTTATTTTTGTCTTCGTACTCGTATTCTTCAATGTAAGACTTTGATTTAAGTACAATTCTTGTTTCTTCAGGATGCGATGCATCGATGTATAAATTTTTTTCCATGATAATTGAATTCCTTTGATGATATTAAATAAGTTTTTTGTAAAATTTTTCATAATTTAATATACAAAGTTTTGATAGTAATGACACTGTTAATAAAAAATTAAATATGCCTTAAGATAGCCAAAATTAAAGCTTTACAATTAAAATCTAATGGTAAATTTAATAAAATACTCAATAAGAACAGGAATTGTAATTATTATTTTTATCATTTTTATGACATTTTCCGCTTTGTGGTACTTCTCTTCTGGTCTTCCTGATTATAAGAAGTTAGCTACATACCAGCCACCTGTGTCTAGCAGAGTATATTCTGAAAATGGAACAATATTAGCCGAGTATGCTTTGGAGAAAAGAATATTTATTCCATATGATTCTATTCCAAAAAAAATAATTAATTCATTTTTATCAGCGGAGGATAAAAATTTCTTCAGCCATCCAGGAATAGATGCAAAAGGAATATTAAGAGCTGTAATTAAGAATTTGAAAAATATAGTTAATGACAAAAGATTAGAGGGTGCGTCGACAATAACACAGCAAGTAGCTAAAAATTTTTTATTAACGAATGAGGTTTCTTTTAAAAGAAAAATTAAAGAAGCTATTTTGGCCTTTAGAATTGAAAAAGCTTACAAAAAAGAAAGAATTTTAGAGTTATATTTAAATCAAATTTATCTTGGAGAAGGAACTTATGGAATAGCAGCCGCGAGTTTAGAATATTTTGATAAATCAGTAAAAAATTTAAATTATGCAGAGGCAGCTTTATTGGCCGCTCTACCAAAGGCGCCTAGCAAATATAATCCATTCAGGTATAAAGCTGAGGCAACGATAAGAAGAAATTTAGTTCTTAATAATCTTTTTGAAAATGGATTTATAAATAAAACAAGTCTAGATGGTTTTAAAAAAAAAGAAATTAAATTAAAAAAAAGAAAAATAAGACTACTTAATGAAGCTAACTCATACTCAGAAGAAGTAAGAAGAACGATAAACGAAAACTATGGTTTTAAAAAACTATATGCAGAAGGCTTAACAATTAAAGTTCCTCTAGATATAAATTATCAAATAAACGCTCAAGCTGCTTTAAGAGAAGGAATAGAAGCTTACGATAAAAGACATGGTTGGAGAGGAGCGATACTAAATAAAAAAGATGATAAAGATTGGAAGAAAAAAATTAAAAATTATAAAGTTGATCAAACTTTAAAATGGCAATTTGCAGAAATTACAGAAATAAACGAAGATCATTTTAAATTTACTATTATTAAATCAAAAATTAAAAATAAGATAAATATTTCTGACATCAAATGGGCTTTAGGTAAAAAAAAAATTCAAGAAAATTTTAAAATAGGCGACATAGTTTTTTTAAAAAATGAAAAAAATAAATGGGCATTAAAACAATATCCAAAAGTAAATGGA
>MDTF01001831.1_pt1 | contig 11844 bp, 4 predicted proteins | sample 811191 | NCBI WGS metagenome assembly MDTF01 (sample SAMN05326649, study PRJNA326480) | marine metagenome | isolation source: seawater | place: Southern Ocean | collected 2011
AAAAAATTAAATTCCAGTCATATGAAAAAGATTTTACTATTTGTAAGTATTGTATTTTTTGCACTTTATTCAAATAAAACTAACGCACAAACAATAGACTCATTGGTTATAAGTCAACTTATTGAATGTCCTGGTCAAAAAGCAAATTTAGATGTATTTATATCTCAAACAGCACCTCTTACAACATACAATATTGTTCTTCAAAAAATTAATGCTAGTAGTACTATGTGGTTATTTGTGGATGAATTAACTAATACTTCAGTTACTAACCATATTTTCACCAATTTATTTTCTGATTTCTACAGAGTTATCTTAGTTGACCCGACACTTGCTCAATCTGCTTATCCTTCATTATTTTCAAACCAAGATCCTACATTAAATAATCCATCTGTATACAGTTTTTTAGAAAAGTTTATTCCTTCTCCTTCACTTCTTAATGTTGCTATATCTGATGATAGTCTGCTGTGTTGGTATGACACTACAGCTACTTTAACACTTAATATTTTGAATGGCGGTACTCCTCCTTACACAATTTCTTTTGACGATGGCACAAATCCTATTCAAACAGTTACAATACCTTCAAATATATCTACTATTGATTATCCTAATTTATCTGCTGGGACTTATAATTTTACAGTTACCGATTTCTACAACTGTATTAATCCTACTTCAACTCACATAATTACTTCTACAGACACAATAAGATTTGATGCTGTTTCAATTGATTCTATTACTTGTTTCGATTTTAATGATGGTCAATTAACTATTAATAATATTACAGGAGGAACTTCTCCTTATGTGGTTGATTGGTATGATATTTCTAATGGTTTACTTGTTGATACTGGAATTTCAACAGGGCAGATATTGTCTCCAGGAGATTATTACGCGGTCATTACTGATGTTAATGGGTGTGATACCATTTTAGATACCATTACGTTAATAAATCCTTTAGAATTATTAGCAACTACAACTTCTACTGATGCAATTTGTTACGGAGATAATACTGGAACAATTACTATAATAATCGATTCTATATTACAAGGTTCAGGAGCTCCTTTTCAATATACCCAGGATGGTGGTTCAGTTTGGATTAATTTTCCGCCACAAAAACCAACCGAAGTTACATTACCTACCTTATTCGCAGGTATATATACAAACATTAGAGTTAGAGATGTAGATTCTTGCGAATATAATTTACCTGTTGATACCATAATAGAACCACCTGTTCTTGAATTTTCAACATCTAAAAAGGATTATATTGGTTCTTACGACGTAAGTTGTTTCGGAGTCTGTGATGCTGAAATTACTATTGATAGTGTATGGGGAGGTAATTTGCCTCCTTATGGAAATAGTTCTGCATATTACGACAAAAATGGGACGCCAATAATATTTACTGACACATTATTCATGGCTTCGGACACATGTGCAGGTAATTATGCTTACACAATAACCGATTCCTTAGATTGTCCTGCTAGTGGATCAGTTACAATTACTGAACCTCCAGTATTTTTATTTAGTTATACAGTTGCTGTTAAACAAAATGGGTTTAATCTCTCTTGTGGAAATTCCTGTGATGGAGATATTACAGTATTACCAAATAATGGTCAAGGTCAAATTTCGTATTATTATATTAATAGTCTATTTGCTCAAAATACTTCTGCAAATTCAGTTAATATCGATACTGCTTGCGCAAATACTAATGGTGCGGATACATTAATTGCAATTGATGCAAATGGATGTACTTATACCGATATAGTCACAATAACATCACCGCCACCAATTACTTTGACTATGAATCAAATAAGTGAAAATTGTGCTTTAAGTAATGGCCAGGTTTGGGTTAGTGTTAGTGGAGGACTCCCAACATATTCATATGACTGGACTTCTAATAACGGAGGATCTTTTCCTAATGATTCTTTAATAGAAAATTTAATTTCAGGAATGTATTTCGTTACAGTAACAGATGCTTCTTTACCCCCCGCTAATTGTTTCGCTACAGATTCAATTAATGTAGATTCTGCATTTATTTTAGTTGATCCTATAACTGTTTTAGCTCCATGTAATGGAATTGATAATGGTGAGATTACCATTAATACTAATGGAATCTTTTTGAGTCAGATAAGATTAGAAGACACAATAAATTTTACTGTAATCGCAAATTATAATAGCACTTACAGTGGAGGTATTTTAGTACAAAACACCAATATTGATACTGTTATGACTTTTGATAATTTAATTTCAAGTGGTTATGTATTAAGAGTGGAATTATACGCGGATACTCAAGGAACGGTTGGATGTGGCAGTAAGACTTACCCAATTACTGTTGGCGCTCCTGTTACTATGAACGCGACTTTGGATCTAGCGCTATCTGAGTTAGATTTAGCTTGCTTTGGTTATGAAACGGATTCTATTTTTATTGATGTTACAGATGGATTTAATACAATTCAGTCTCCAAATAACAATCAATTTAAAGCTTATACTATTGATCCACTTGGACCTCAAAACCAAACACTCCAATTAGGTGCCAATAATTTTTTAACGGGCGCCGGATCTTTTAATGCCGGTAATTATGATATAGTTGTTACTCCAAATTTTAACGACGCTTTTGGCAACCCATTATTTACTAATTGTTATGATACAGTTTCAGTAACTGTTACTGAGCCCGACTCTTTAGAGTTTACATTAGGTTCAGTTCAAACATTATGCTATGGTGATAGTACTGGTACAATATTTGTAGATACTATTTTTGGAGGAAATTCAGGAGAGTACACTTACACATGGAGAAACGAAGCTGGAGGGCAAGTAGGATTTAGTAAGACTGCATCTTCTTTGCCAGCTGGATGGTACTTTTTAACTGTTTCAGACTCCTTAAATTGTGCGCCTGCAACTATTGATTCAGTAGAAATTACTGAGCCTACAGATATTACATGGACAGCAACCATTGCAGCTATAGATAGTTGTGAGTATACTAGCTCAACAGGAGCTATTGTTTTAACATCAGTAGGAGGAATGGGACCACATTCTTATATGTGGAGCGGTTTAGATGCAACTGGCACCCCATTTACAAGCTCTACACAAAATCTTTTTACGTTAACATCAGGAATGTATTACGTAACAATTAATGACACAAATAGTTGTACAAAAAATGACTCTGTGTTTATTCAAAATGGTCAAAACCCGTCACTAGATTCAAATTCGTTTACTAATGTAAGTTGTTTTGGAGCGCATGATGGATCTTACATTGGTATTGCTGATTCAGTAAATGGTAGTTTATCATTTCCGTACACCTTTTATGATTTTAGCTCAAATGCTTTTGTGACAGGATATATTCCTTCTGAGTCTTTATTAGGTCCAGAAGATACAATTATTATTAGATTAAAAGATAATTTTGGTTGTGTTGACTCTAGTTTTTATGTGATAACAGAACCCGATTTGTTACAGATTGATTCTCTTATTAGTCCTTTATTTGGAGCGTATAATGTTTCTTGTATTGGTAGTTTGGATGGACAAATTACAATAAGTGGTGTAACGGGAGGAACTCCTAATTACTCTTATTGGCTACAAGATACTTCATTCTTGCATCCCACTTCTTCTGATTCAGTATTTATAAATCTTGCCTCTAGATACTATAAGGCATTTGTTCAGGACGGCAATGGTTGTTTGGATTCACTTGTAATTTATCTTAGTCAACCTGATTCGTTACTTATTGACTCATTTAATATTCTCTCTTACATAGGGGGGGGGAATGTATCTTGTTTTGGATTTAATGATGGTAAAGCTAATGTTTATGTTTCAGGTGGAAATCAAAATTATTCTTACTCTTGGTCTAATGGAAGCGTCACAGATACTGCATTTAATTTATTTGCAATCACATCATATTCTGTAGTAGTTACTGACCCTTATGGTTGTAGTGATAGCGCAAGCATTATTCTAACAGAACCTTCTGAATTAAAGGTTGATAGCTTAATTGCTACGGACTTACTATGTAAAGGTGGCGATAGAGGAAGTGCTACTGTGTATGTTTCTGGTGCTAATGAAGGATATTCTTATTTATGGGATAATTCTAATAACACAATACCTACTTATATAAACCCTATCGATACAGTACACTCAATGAATGATATTACAGCATTTGCAGATACATTGAGAGCTGGATTGTACAATGTAGAAATCAAAGACACTAATAACTGTTATATTACTGCTTCTGTTTTAATCTCTGAACCTACTATTACAATTACAATTGATAGTTTAGATATAGTTCAAATGGATTGTTATAATTTTAATAATGCTAGCGCAGTTGTTTATGCAACAGGACCACAACCACTTCCGTATCTATATACACTTTATGACGAGTTTAATGCACTTGATACTACTTCGCAAGGAAATGTCGGATTTACAGGCGGTCTTTCTAGCGGAAATTATGTTGCTCTGGTTGAAGATGATTTAGGTTGTCTATATAGAGATTCATTTATAATTCATCCTCTTGATTCAGTTTATATTGCTTCTGTAGACTATTTTAATCTCTCTTGTTATGGTGTCAATGACGGTTATATTTCTAATATAGTTACTATGGGGGGGAATGCTCCATATGAATACTCTATAAATGGTGGGGTTACTAGATATCCTGACTGGATATGTAATACAGCTAATCCAAATGCATGTCCTACTGGATTTGTTTTTAGCGGCTTAGCTCCAGGCCTTTATGATGTTGCAGTTTTTGATGATAACGGATGTGCCAATTCGAAACAAATAACAATTACTCAGCCAGCTGAAATGTTAGTCTCAATTACTACTAATGATTATAATAATTATCAGATAGCATGTGATGGAGAATCAGATACTGCATTTGTAAATGTTACTGGAGGTTTGCCCCCATACACTTTAAATTATAATGGCATCACTATGATTAGTAATAATGGAGAATTTGTTGTACATGGTATAACTAAAGGTAATTATTTATTTACTATCACTGATGATAATTCTTGTCCTTATCTTGAAACTGTTATTTTTGATGCACCTGCTTCAATTACATTTACTCCATTTATTACTCAAGTATTTTGTCAGGATTCTTGTAGTGGAGAAATTACAGTACAAGTTGCTGGTGGAGTAGGTCAAGGTAATGGCGCTAATTACACATATCAATGGTATGATGCCTTACCAGCAATTCTAGCTAACTCGATACCAGGACCTGCAGGAACTGCATATAATATAACTGATCTTTGTGCTGGAGATTATACTATTCAAGCGTTTGATCAAAATGGCTGTATGGGCGAAAAATTAATTACAATTGGAGGAACAAATATTTTGAGATTTGGAAATCCACAATTTTCAGCTAAAGTTGATGTTAATTGTTACGGTGATTGTGACGGATTAATTGAGATAGATGCTCAAGGAGGTGTTCCTAATTCCTTATTATCATATGATTATGCTTGGAATGATGCCCTTTCTCAAACAATTAACCCCGCTCTTGGTTTATGTGCAACTAACCCTACTCAAATATCATATACTTGTACTGTTACAGACATGGATGGATGTAGTATAACTTCAAATCCAATAACTATAAATGAGCCTGCTGAATTTATTGCCAGTATTATTTTAAATACTGCTATCCCTTGTAATGGTGGTGTTGGTGCTCTGAGTATAGTCACAAATGGAGGAACAGCAAATCCAAATCCTTTCTTGCCAAACTATACTTATACCTGGTCTAATGGTGATAATACTTCAACATCTAACTGTTATGCTGGAATTCAAACTTGTTTTGTTGAAGATTATAATGGCTGTTCAGATACTGCTCAGTATACTCTTAGCGAACCTGAAATTCTTACAATATTAGCATCAGACATTAACGTTAGTGATGTAAAATGTAAAACTGAAAGCTCAGGAGTAATTCTGGTCATGGCTTCAGGAGGTACTAAAATACCAGGAATACCTGGATCATATGATTATAAATTACTAGATGAAAATGGTGTAGTTATAGATGTTATTAATAATATACCATCAGCTGATTTTATAGGATTAAGTACGGGTAATTATTCTGTTATTGTTACTGATTACAATGGGTGTTCTTACACTACTGGAAATATTTTCATTGATGAGCCTGAAAATGAGCTGGAAATAAATATCGATGCTAATGATGAAACTTGTGCCTTATTGGGTGCTCGAGCAGAAGTTTTCCCAATTGGAGGAACAAAAACATACACTTTTGAGTGGTTTGATTCAGCAGGCTTTTCACAAGGCCCGCCTTCAAGTTCTAATATAAGTTACGAGAAATTCTTCTTAAATGCTGAAGAAAACACTTCTTACTCAGTTGTAGTTACTGACAAAAATGGATGTGTAGTGACTGAAACAATCAATCTTTCAGGATATAAAAATGTTTTCCTTCCTAATTATACAACTAAATATGATACAATTATTTGTATTGGAGGTACTATTAATATTAATGTTAAGGATAGGATAGGACTTTCTTATTTATGGACTTACAATAGCGGAGATAATATCGGAGATACTATTGCAACTACATCTAATTTAACTTTAATTACAGATAAATCGTTTATTCCTAATACGTTATTAAGTCTTACAATAATTGATGCTGATTGTGGAGTAAACCATATTTTAGAAGCAGAAATTGAAATCACCAATTCAGATCCTATATGTGATGCAGATAAACTTACAGTTTTGCTTGATGAAAGTGTTGTCTTATCAGAAAGGAAAAATACTTTCAGTTCATATGAATGGTCTAATAGTAGTGGAGAGGTGCTATCTAACAATAATTCATTTTCATATACACCTACTCAATCAGATTCGTTTAACTTATATGTGACGGAAGGTATTTGTAAGGGATATTGTTCAGTGTATATTAGCGTAGGAGTGCTACCATTTGATGCAATATCTCCTAATGGTGATGGGATGAATGATAAATGGGTTATTAGGGATTTATCTAGGTATCCTAATGCAATTGTTCAAGTCTTTAATAGATGGGGGCAGGTAATTTTTGAAATCGATGGACCTTCTTATCCTAATAATGACTTTAATTGGGAAGAATTAAATGTTGGGACTTATTATTATATAATTGATCTAGGAAATGGAGATTTACCTCAAACTGGACCAATTACAATTATTAAATAAATTTAAAATATGAAAAAGATAGCATTATTATTTGTTTCAATCTGTTTTGGAGTAACTTCATTCTCTCAACAGTTACCACAGATAACTCAGCACATGATAAACAATTATGCAATAAACCCTGCTGTTGCTGGTATGTATGATTATTATCAAGTCAAAACTACTATTCGTAATCAGTGGGTAGGGATTTCTGATGCACCAAGAACTACGGTTTTAAGTATTTATGGTAAAAAGAGTGACCGTGTTGGTTTAGGTGGTTTAGTATTTAATGATCAGGCAGGTCCTACAAGTAGAATAGGAGGATCCGCATCATACACTTATTCTTTTCCTATGACAGAGTCCATTAAGATGTCATTTGCCTTGTCTGGAGGTTTTACTCAATTTAAAATTACAACTCAAGGATTAAGTCTTGAAAATCCAGATGACCCATACATGAAAAATGGAGACATAGTAAGATCTACTCCCGATGCAACCTTTGGATTTAATATGTATGGTGAGAAATGGTATTTTGGGGCAGCTATTCCACAATTGCTTAGCATGAATTTAAATTTAATTGATGATGACTTTCGTTCAAGATATGATGCTAATAATCTTAACCCTTCTGCAGCGAGCAAAGGAAAGTTGGCTCGCCATATTTATGTGCTGGGAGCTTATAAGCATAATTTTAATCCATTCTGGTCTATTGAGCCATCTCTTTTATTAAAGGGTGTAGAATCTGCTCCTCTACAAGCTGATTTAGGAGTTAAAACTACATATGATGATAGATTATGGTTTGGAATGGATTATCGTAATAATGGAGAGCTGGCTGTATTATTAGGATATTCTATCAAGGAACGTTATTTAATAGGTTATTCATATGATATTCCATCTTCTGATATGAGTGTTGCTTCTTCAGGATCACATGAGTTTATGATTGGTATTCGCTTTTTAGCAGCAAATGAATCAGAAATAACAAGATAGTAACAAGATAATAACAAGAAATTATAAAGAGAAAGCCCTCACAGAAGTGAGGGCTTTATATGTTGTACAATATTATGAAAGATTAGTACAACCCAAAACAAGTATTACGACTCTGCAAATTTAATAACTTTATTTTAGTTTTAAATATTTGGTAAATAAGATGTTAACATATTTTTGTTTATTTAATTTTTATTATTTGACTAATTGAAATATAATAATTTATCCTTTATAAACTTCTATTTATATATTTGTCATTCTTTTAAAAAAATATGAAGATTGCAATTTTAGGTACAAGAGGAATCCCTAATAATTATGGAGGATTTGAACAATGTGCAGAGTTTCTTTCTGTTGGTCTGGTTTCGAAAGGGAATCAGGTGACTGTTTATTCACCAGATTTTCACCCATATAAAGAAAACTATTATAAAGGTGTTAGGATAATAAGAAAGAAGAGCCTAAAATATTTCTTAGGAGATTCAGCTTCTAATTTTATTTATGATTATTTATGCTTTAAAGATGCAGTAAGAAAAGATTTTGATATTATTTTAGAGCTTGGCTTAATTACTTCTTCTTTATCAATAATATTTTGTAATCATAAAAATAAAATCATAGTGACTAATCTTGACGGACTTGAGTGGAAGCGCTCAAAGTGGAACAAGCTAGTTCAGAAAACTACTAAGATGCTCGAAATGTACGGCGTTATGTACTCTGATTATTTAATTTCAGATAATATTGGAATTAAAAAGTACATTAATGATGAATATAATAGAAACTCTGAATTTATTCCATATGGAGCTACTGATAATATTACTCCTAATTCTAATTGTTTAAGAGAATTTGGTTTAGTGCCTGATAATTATCTATTAACAATCGCAAGATTAGAACCAGAGAATAATTTAGAGATGATGTTCAAAGGTTATATTGCTAGTAAAATTAACATTCCATATTTTGTTGTTGGAAATCACTTGACAGGATATGGTGATTTTTTGAAGGATAAGTATAGGGGTAAGGGTATTTTTTTTCTTGGAGGTATTTTTAATAAACAACATCTTAACAATATTAGATATTATTCAAGATACTATTTGCATGGCCATTCAGTTGGCGGTACAAACCCCGCTTTAATTGAGGCGATGGCTTCAAATGCACTTATTCTAGCGCACGATAATAATTTTAATAGATCCGTTGTGAAACAAAATGCGTACTATTTTAATAGTGCTAGTATATTATCAGATTTATTAAATGATATTGAGATTATAAACACTAAAATAGAATTTGCAAATAATAATATTGCAAGATTAGATAAAATGTATAGGTGGCCAATTATTATAAATCAGTACGAATCTTATTTTAAAAGAATTTTATACAATAAATAAGTCTGAAGCTATAGCGTCAGCATATATTTTTCCTGATTTGGTAAGAGTGTACTTTCCTTCTTCATGATTTATTTTACCTTTATTTTCCCAGTTTACTACCTGTTTTTTAAAATAGTTTAGGCTTTCTTGCCCAAATTGTTTATTAATATATCCTAGCTCAACTCCCCAAATTGTTCGTAAAGCGGTAAAAATATATTCATTGTATTGTTGAGAATTGCTAAGTTCTTCCAATTCAAAATATGAGTTATCTGATTTTATTTTTTCAATGTATTTTTTGTTGGAGGCTATATTCCATTGTCTACTACTTCCATTAAAGGAATGTGCAGAAGGACCTACTCCTAAATAATGCTTATTTTTCCAGTAGGCAGTGTTATGGTTTGAAAAGAATCCTTCCTTAGCAAAATTTGAAATTTCATAATGAACAAAATTATTTTTGCAAGCATTTTCTATCAAAGTATTAAAATGATCAACTGTAATTTTATCATCTAAAGGTTTAATGATTTTATTGTCAATTTGATATTTTAATTTGGTTTTAGTTTCTACTGTTAATGAGTAAGCAGAAAAATGTTGTATGTCTAAGTTGATCATTTGGGCTAAGTTTTCCTCCCAATTTTTATTACTCTGATTTGGGAGTCCGTAAATTAAATCAATACTAATATTCTCAAAACCTACTTCCTTTGCAAACTGAATACAGTTAATGGCTTCCTTTGCATTATGTGATCGATTCATGAATTTTAAATATTCATCATCAAAAGATTGAATTCCAATACTTAAACGATTAATACCAACTTCCTTAAGTCCTATAAGTTTTTTTTTATCTAGGTCATCTGGATTACATTCTAGCGTTATCTCAGCATCAGTTTTAATCTTAAAATTATCATATATAGTATTAATTAAACTTGCTACTTCTTCTTTATTAAGAATTGAGGGTGTTCCTCCTCCAAAATAAATAGAGCTGACTTTGGCGCCATTTAAGTAAGAACTTCTCATCTTTATTTCTTTTTTAATGCTTTTTAACATTTCTTCCCTGTCATTTTGTGCAATTCTGAAATGAAAATTACAATAAGTACATTTCTGTTTACAGTAGGGAATATGGATATAGATGCTTGCCAAAATATTTAGTATTAAAATTTATGCTAATATAAAAAAGCTTTCAATATTCATACATATTTCAAAATTTTGAATACTATATTATTTACAATAATCAACAAGAATTATTGTAGATTGAGTTATTAAATTAGATGGCTAAAATATGTATCAAAATATACTTAAATGAATTTCAAAATTTTGGAAAAAGTGCTATCTTAATTTCAATAATAGATTTGATATTATTTATGGCACGAAAATCTCAGAGAAAATTTGTATTCAAATTTGTCAAGTGATTCAAAAATTACATGGAAATGAATTATTTTATTACTTTTGATTTTATGATTAAAGATTATTTTTCACACCTCTCGCCAGAGGAAAAAAATGTGCTTAAAGACAAAGGAACGGAGGCTCCTTTCAGTGGAGAATATAATGAGCACTTTGAGGCTGGTATTTTTATTTGTCGGGCATGTGAGAATCCACTTTATGAGTCTAACACTAAATTTAATGCAGGTTGTGGCTGGCCCTCATTTGATGATGAAATTGATGGAGCAATTACTCGTTATGAGGATTTAAGCGGAGTCCTAGAAAGAACTGAAATTTGTTGTAAAAAATGTGATGGTCATCTAGGACATGTGTTTTCAGGAGAACAAATTACTGAAAAAGATACACGCCATTGCGTAAATTCACTGAGCATACGTTTTAAAGCTTACTCTAAGCTACAAAGAGCAACCTTTGGAGCTGGTTGTTTTTGGACAGTTGAGAAGTTATTTAAAGCAACTGAAGGAGTTTATCTCACCAGAGTTGGATATATGGGAGGTGATACTAATATGCCAACTTACGAGGAAGTTTGTAGCGGAGCTACCAATCATGCTGAAGTCGTTGATTTGTATTTTAATCCAGAAAAAGTTAGTTATATTACTTTGCTTAATCTGTTTTGGAAAAATCATAACCCAACTACATTAAATAGGCAAGGATTTGATAATGGAACGCAATATCGTTCTATTGTTTTTTGTCATAGTAAGAAGCAACAGAAGGAGGTGGAACAGTCTATTAAAGAACAGCAGGAAAATTGGAAAGACGAAATTGTTACTCAAGTAATTTATTCTTCAATCTTTTATAGGGCAGAAGAATATCATCAGAACTATCTGAATAAAAATAATTTAGGAAGTTGTAGAATTTAGATTTTTAGGTAAATGAATACAAAAGGTTGTTCCTACTCCTTTCTTGGATTGCATTACAAAAATACTTCCCTTATGATATTGCTCAACTATTCGTTTTGATAGAGAAAGACCTAGACCCCAAC
>MDTF01002408.1_pt1 | contig 11844 bp, 9 predicted proteins | sample 811191 | NCBI WGS metagenome assembly MDTF01 (sample SAMN05326649, study PRJNA326480) | marine metagenome | isolation source: seawater | place: Southern Ocean | collected 2011
ATATTAATGGAAGTATAGGTATTTTGTTCGAGCAAGCTAGTTCTAGAGGACATGCACAAGAAACTGTAAATGGTGTTTTAACATTTCCATTTACAATTAGAAATCAATATACAGCAGCAATGTCAACATTAGAAGCTGCGAAAAATATGCGTGTAAAAATCTTACAATACCAACAAAATTTTTACGAGAAGTCAAGAAAAGAGTCATCCAAAGCAAAAGCAATTGTTTTCGGTGACCACAAAGATGCTGCAAAAAGTTATCATCTAGCAGAAGTCTTAAAAAGGCATCAAATAGCTATCCATGAGCTTAAATCAGATTTCAGAGCAAATGGCAAACAATTTAAAAAAGAATACAGCTACATTGTTCCTATGAATCAAAAAAATCAACGATTGGTAAAAGCAATGTTTGATGAAAGAAAAAGTTTTCAGGATAGTTTATTCTATGATGTTTCTGCTTGGACGTTTAATCATTCTTTTGGAGTAGATTATGCAGAAAATGTTTCATTAAGTAATGCTGGTCCTGAAATTAAAACATTAGATTTTAAAAAAGGAATTGTTAGTGAAAACAGTACTGTTGGTTATTTGATGCCTTGGAATGAGTATTATACTCCTAAAGCTCTAAATGCAATATTACAAAAAGGTTTGCGTGCTAAAGTATCAATGAAAAATTTCAAAAATGGAGGAGTTTCTTATGATTATGGAACCATTCATATTCCTGTTCAAAATCAAAAGTTAAACAGCCAAGAATTATATAATTTCTTAAGTGAAGTAGCTAAGGAAAGTCATTTAAAAATTGATGGGGTAACCACTGGTTTAAATGACGGGATAGATTTAGGAAGTAATAATTTTAAAAATATAAACCTTCCCAAGGTGGCTATGTTAGTTGGTAGTGGTGTGAATGTAAGTGATCCTGGAGAAATTTGGCATTTATTTGATCAACGATATGATATGCATGTGACCAAATTAGATCTGATATATTTTAATCGTATAGATATTAGTAAATACAATGTCTTAATAGCCCCAAATAGTCGAAATTTAGATAAAAAATCTATTGAAAAATTACAATCATGGGTTCGTAATGGAGGAACTCTAATAGGGTATAGAAGCGCTGTTAAATGGTTAAATACGAATAAATTTATTAACATAGAGTTTGAGAAGTCTAGTAATGACTCTATAAAGGAGGTTTCTTTTGAAGCAAAATCTTTAAAAAATGGAGCACAAGTAATAGGTGGTGCTATTTTTGAGGCATCTATAGATAGATCACATCCTATAAATTTTGGATATAAGAATGATAAAATAGCCATGTTTAGAAATACAACCCTTTTTATGAGAGCAGATAAAAAAAGCTTTAACAATCCTATTAAGTATACGGATGACCCATTATTAAGTGGTTATATTTCAAAAGAAAACGCAAAGGTGATTAAAAATACAGTTCCCTTTAAAGTTCAACCTTTAGGTAGAGGTAGGGTTATCGTTTTTACAGACAATACTAATTTCAGAGCTTTCTGGTACGGAACCAACAAGCTATTAATGAATGCTATTTTCTTTGGAGATAAAATGTAAATAAAAAAGATAACTAAAGTCGGGTATTTAGTGTGAAATTTCCTGACTATAGTTTTTATAATATCAATAATGTAACAAAATATAGAAATATATGTCTAACAAGTGTTAACAGTCTTTCTTAAACTATGAGTTTTTTTCGTGTTTTATTGGCAATTTTTTTTCCACCATTATCAGTAATTGATAAAGGATGTGGCTCTTTTTTTATTATTCTATTATTAACACTTTGTGGATGGATTCCTGGAGTTATAGGAGCTTTGGTAATCTTAAACAATCCAAAGAATTAAGAAACTTGTTCCCCTTTTTTTATTTTTTTAGATGCTTGTAATAAGACAACATTATCATTTTGATTGTACACTCCTAAAACAAGACATTCACTCATGAAATTAGCAATCTGTCTGGGCTTAAAATTAACAATAGCACTTACTTGTTTATTTAATAATTCGTTTTTGGTGTATAAGTCTGTGATTTGAGCACTTGACTTTTTTATTCCTAAATCACCAAAATCTATTTGTAATTTATAAGCAGGTTTTTTGGCTTTAGGAAAGTCGCTAACCTCTATAACAGTTCCTATTCTAATATCTACCTTTAAAAAATCTTCAAATGATGCTTCTTTTACCATTTTTTATTTTTTTGAAATTAGTTTCTGTATCACCCAAAGGGGACCTATTAATAGAAATTGTAAATCTTTTGCAAATGAAGGTTTTTTACCCTCAATATGATGTCCGTAGAATTGTCCAATCCAAGCAATTATAAATATGATTAATGAAGCATACAATAAGTTGAATTGGTTACTCAACCAAAAATTCCCAAGAATTGCCATAAAAATAAAGAAAAGCATTTGTACAAAATACCAAAAGCCCAATCGTAGATAAAAAATTGAAATAAAAATTCCAACTACTACCGCCCAATTTTCTAATAATGGGTTGTTCATTCCGATGGTATCCTCTAGATATGAAGATGGAAAACTCATTAGAAGACCTATAACGCTAAAAAAGATAGGAGATACACATAAGTAGTGAATAAATTGATTTGTTGAATTCTGATGACTTACAGCATATTCATCAAACCATTCTTTAGCAGTTTTCATATATTATATTTTGATAATTTTTTTTATAACTTGTGTGTTTTTGAAATTTATTTTTAAAAAATAAGTTCCGTTTTTAATTGCATGGAGATCTATACTTTTATTTAAAATAAAACCTTTTAAGATTTTTCTCCCTAAAATAGAATAGATGGTAAACTCTTTATTATTTAATTCTTGAGGGAGGTGTATTTTATTTTTAGCTGGATTAGGATAAACACGAAAAGTATTTATATTAAAATCTTTTGTCGTCAATGATAAAACGGCATTGAGTAATGAAGTTGCATTTACTCTTCCAGCACCATAATAGGGATCCCATCCAGGAATATCTTCAGAATCACCAACTTCATCATCAGCTGTTTCCCTTAGTAGTGTTCTGATTTCTTCAACAGTTTTATTAGGAGAGATATCTAGTAATAAAGTAACCAAGCCTGCGACTAATGGAGCCGCTTGAGATGTACCTCCCCAATAGCTATTATAGTAGGTATCTGAACTAGATGATAATCCATAAATATAATTCCCTGGAGCAACCACATCTATATGATCACCATAATTACTTCCACTTGTTGTACTCCAAAAAAATGGAGAGCTTCTGGTATCATCAGGATCTGTTGATCCCACAGCAATTGAATTTTCATAGGCAGCAGGATAATATAAAATATCATTATTAAAATTCATCATAGAAATTAACATTGGAACATTTTGACTATGAGCATAATCTACTGCATCTTTTAATCCTTGAGAAAAGCCACTTCCTCCTATAGACATATTAATTACATTAGCGCCATTATGAACCGCATAATATATTCCTGAAATCATCCAAGAATATAATCCAGAATTAGTGTCGTCTAACACCTTAATTGGCATTATTTTACATTTCCAATCAATTCCAGCATACCCTATTCCATTGTCTCCTGTTGCTGTTGCAATTCCTGTAACATTAGTTCCGTGTCCGTGATCATCTGTTGGATCATTATCATCATTTACAAAATCCCAACCATTTATATCATCTAAATATTGATTACCATCACTGTCGTTTAAATTTAATGATTCATCAGTATTTACCCAAATTCTACTTGCTATTTCTGGATGTGTCATTCGAAGACCAGAATCTAAAACAGCCATTGTTATATTGGTATTACCTGTTGTAATATCCCAAGCGGATTCCATTGTAACATCTGCACCACTTATTGCAGTTGATAAAGAAAAACTACCATCATTTTTTAATCCCCACTGTCTAGAAAACATAGTTTCATTTGGGGTAGTTGTCAGAGGTAATTCGCCTTTTGTTCCTGCACCTTTAGCGATGTAATTAGGTTCAATGTATTCAAATAAATCGGTGTTTTTCAGTTCTTCAATTACTTTGTATATGTCAGTATTATCATCGAATTTTAAAGATAATATCTCTCTTTGAATTTGACTGGTTTCAACAAAATTATTAAGTTTGACAGCCTTTATATATGCGTAGTTTTTTAAAACCTCAGTTATTATAGGATCATCTTTTAATTCATTGGATTTAAATTTAACGATAATACTTCCTTTATCAAATTCTTGCGAAGAAATAAATAGAGTATTTGTAAATAAAATAATAGCAATAACAAATTTTTTCATATAAATAATATTTCGTTTTTTAATTTTTGTTTTCTGGATTCACATCTAAAGATAATAATAAAATAAAACAGTTTTAATTATGTAGTCTAGAGTTTAAAAAATAACTTTTGATTTTAAACAAAAGTATTTCTGTAAATTAAATCTACTTATTAAACCTTTATTAAATTTAAGAGTCTGAGACTAAAAATTTATTCAGAATACACCTTTTTTAGCTACTTTTCTAATTGTCAGTTTTCTATTTTATAACTGTGATTCAACCAATGAAACCTCAGGACCCATTATTTTATGGTATTGATTATTTTGCCGGAATAGTACAAGGAGGGGTTCAGTCATACACAAATTGGAATTTGGTAGAAAATGGACAATCAACAACTTCCTCAGAATATACAACTACAAAATTTACTGATTTAGCTATTAATTGGGTGGAAGATCAAACAAAACTGTGGTTTTTATGGTTGGCTTACAACGCGCCTCATGCCCCTTTTCATTTAGCCCATCAAATTTACATTCACAAGGAAATTTACCTTCATATGATGGTTCTATAGATGCTAATCCATTGCCTTATTTTTTATCAGCTGTGGAAGCTATGGATCACGAAATGGGAAGATTATTAAATAGTTTAACACCTGAAGAAATAGCGAATACTATCATTATTTTTATTGGTGATAATGGAACCCCAAATAGAGTTACGCAATTACCTTACGTTACCATGAGATCTAAAGGTTCTATCTATCAGGGTGGTATTAATGTTCCCATGGTTATATCTGGCTTGGGAGTAAATAGAATGGGAGAGCGAGAAGCTGCATTTATTCATACAACAGATTTATTTGCTACAATAGCAGAAATATCAGGAGTTTCTATTCAAGAGATTAACAATAGTAAAATTTTCTATGATTTATTATCAAACCCTAATGCAACTAAAAGAGAGTTTGTTTATACAGAACGTTCTCAATATGGAGTAAGTTATGCTATTAGAACTTGAGGCAATTAACATTAGAAAGTGATTTCATGGAACTTTACACGTTTATAATTGAAGCAACTTAACGATAGTTTAAGGTAGTATGTCTGCGAACTCTATGGGTTTTTTTATATGACTTCCTGACTTTCTTTTTCCCATTTTTTGTAGTTCTTTTTCACCAAAGGTTAATCGATCTCCATGATAAAGAATTCTCCATATTTTTCCTTTTTTAGATTCTGATATATATAAAGATCCATCTGGTCCTTCTGCTAACCCCATTGGTCTATATTTTGCATCACTCATTATTTTCACCACATCTGTTCCCGTAAATCCATCAGCAAAAACTTCCCATTTATTCATTGGTTTTCCATTTTTAAAAGGAATAAAAGCAACAATATAACCTGCTTGTGGATATGGACTTCTATTAGTGGACCCATGAAAGGCAACAAAAGCACCACTTTTATATCGTGCTGGAAATTGTTCACCTTCATAAAATAATAAATCATTAGGAGCCCAATGAGCTGGAAGTCCCATGATCGGATCTGTATATCCTTTAGCCTCAATTTTCCCATCACCACCATATTCTGGAGCTAACATTCTTTTGTCTTTAAAATGATCATAGTAGGTGTAAGGCCAACCAAAATCATCATTCTGCTTAATGACCATGAATTCTTCGGCTGGTAATATAGAATTTTCCCATTTACTAAAATAATTTGGAGCATGGTTGTGAAGATAATCTCTACCATGGTTTACAGCATATAAGTTATCATCGTTATCATTCCAACTTAGACCAACAATACTTCTTAGGCCCGTAGCAAAAAGAGTACCATCTGTCTGTGTTTGGTTTAATTTATTTTCGTCAAACTTCCAAATTCCACCTAAAATATTTAACTGAGAACATGGGTTTTCTCCTCTCACAATTGAGTTTGAGCTGTTCATTTTTGAATTCTGATCTTCACAAGCATTTGTTGGCGCACTAAAAGTCACATACATACTTCCTTTTTTATCAAAAGCTAATGATTTTGCATTGTGCCATCTTATTGGGTAACGATCAGTAAGTATTACTTCTGGTTTGCCCTCAGGAACTAATTTATCAGGTGTTAATTTTTGTCTATATACCACTAGCTCAGAACTAAAATATAGATAGCCATTGTGAATCCTCATTTCTGTAGCAAAACTTCCATCGTTTGGATAGTCTCCAAAACGTTTAAAAATGTCCATTTTCCCATCATTATTTGTATCTCTTAGAGCAATGTTACCAAGTTTACCTGTTTCTATTCTTAACTTTACATATACGTCACCATTATCATTAACAGCTAAATGTCTTGATCTACCAACACTGTCTGCTACAACTAATGCACCAAAACCATCAGGTAAAAACAACCCTCCATTATCTAGATCAGCTTTTGTTGTTAGTTGTTTTATTGGTTCTTTAATAGTTTCTTTTTGATGAGTTATTTTCTCCTTATTTATTATTTCTTTCTTACAAGAATAAAATAGTAATAAAAAAAAAAGTATTGTGGTACTAAGGCTTTTCATGTTCATAAAATTAAAGAAATATATCAATCAATTGTAAAAGTATGAATTTTTTAGAAGCGGTATTTTAATTTTAAAGAAGTATAATAATTAATTGGATTTCCTGGGTAATAATATCTGGGTTTGTTACCACCAAAGCTTCCAGCATTTATTAATAACATTGAGGCATATTTACTATTAGTAACATTATTAATTCCTAAAAAAATATTGAATTGAAATTTTTTATTTTCACTTGATTGATAGCCTATTTTTGTATTTAAAAGTTGGTATTCTTTAGAATAAATTGAATTATCATCCCTTAAAGGTATTTTTCCAACAAAATTGTAATTAACAGAAGCATAAAATCCCTTGAACGTTTCTAAACCTATAATAGTGTTGAAAGTACTTTTAGGAACACCCGTTAATTCATTGTTAGAATAATCATTAAAATCATCTACAAACTCCTTAAAATTAAACTTGTTGTAGGTAAAAGAATGGGTGCTAAATAAAATAATATTTTCAGTTTTTATTAAATCTTGCTTTAGTGTGATTTCAAATCCTTTATATTGAGTTTTTCCAGCATTAATGCCAATATATTCATCAGTATTGGTTCTTTTTGCTACCAACAAATTTTTAACATTCATTCTGTAAATTGAAATGTCATAATACAGTGTGTTTTTAAATAGTTCACCTCTGCTACCAATCTCATAATTCCAGCCACTTTCTGGCTTTATATTAGGATTAATTAAACCATCGGGTAATAAAGTTTCTTCTAAAGTAGGAGGTGAGAATCCATGACTTATAGAGCTGTAAAACATTGTATTAAGAGTGTTTTTGTATACAATGCCAAACTTAGGTGATACCATTGTTTTAAAAGAGTAGTTGCCAGAAAAATTTCTAAGGGTATCTATAACATTATCATTTAAATAATAATAAGTTTTGTTTAGATTTAATCCAAAAGTATAGTGAATTTTTTTTGAAAAAGTATATTTGGAATCTAAAAAAAGATTAAAATAAGTGCGTCTTTCTTTAAAGCTACTGATTAGCTCACCTTGGATATTGTCAGATTCACTAGTAATTGTATTGTAGAGGTTTTCAAATGTTTGATATGAATTATTATCACTAAATAATTCACCTCCAATGGTCCAATTTAATCGTTTTTTAAAAAGTGTTGTATTTTTAATAATTCTTGTTCTTAAGCCAATACCATTGGTAGTTTCTTTTAATATATTAAATGGTCTGGGTTCGTATGAATCTAAAAAAGAACTAAATATACTAGTATTTTGACTTGTTTTAGTGTTGTATTTATGTTGCCAAGATAAACCAAATAAGCCTTTTGTATATTCTTCGAAACCTTTTGACTGATTCCATGTAAAAGCTGCTGATTCTGGACTTTCATTATAGTCATCTTCATTTAACGAACTGGGGATAAATGCTTTTAATTTAGATATGTTTCCAATAAAAGAAAGTTTGTCTTTCGAACTGATAAAGTGATTCGAAGCTACAGTTATTACTTGCCTATCTGTTTTATTATTATCTCTATACCCATTGGAGTGTAAATTAGAATATGTCAATTTTGTGCTATTTTTGGAGTCTCCAATAGCTGCTTGCACTAAATATTTCTGTAAGCCATAAGAACCAAAAGTATATTCACTTTCGACTATAGATTTATTAAATTGACCTTTTGATGGTATCAATTGAATCGTTCCGCCTAGACCAGCTCCATATATACTGGAGGATGGACCTTTTAAAATTTCAATTCTTCCCAGAGAATTTATTTCTATGTCTTCTATTGTTGATATACCAGAACCATTTGTGAGTGGAATATCTTCGTAATAAGCTCTAATTTTACTTGTACTGTAAGCGCTTCTAGAGCCGATACCTCGTATAGTAATTCTATTCGTAGAAAATGTGCCGCTATGCATAAAAACACCTGCAATAGTGTTTAAAACAGGAGCCATGTCTATGACATTATTTAGCTGAATGTCTTTTTTAGTAAGTACAGAAATAGCTGAAGGTATGTTTTGTATTTTATTTTTAAAATTATTAGAGACTATAATAATCTCATTTAAATTTTCTGTAATCGCAACAAGTTGTACTATGGTTAATTTTTCAGTTATGTTGATTTTTCTACTGATATAACCTTCTTTAGAAAAAAGATATACATTAGTACTAGGGAGTGTAAATTGACCTTTTTTATTTGTTTTAGTAGAAAAAGAGCCATCAATTTTTGATACAGAGACATTGGAAATTTTAATTTTATTTTCCTGATTTATTACTGTTCCGTTAATTTTTTGGGCAAATAAATTAAAAGAGTTTAAAATTAAAATAAGTATAAAATAACGAAATTTCATGGATTGATGTTAATTAGTAATATTAGGGTTTAAGTGATCTAATAAAAATATTATATTTTAAAATTAAAATTAAAATATAATTTTTTAAAAAGCTCTCGAATTTTCGAGAGCTTTTTAAAATGAGTATGGAGTAAATTATTTATTTAACATCCATTAATTCTACATCAAATATTAAGGTAGCATTCGGAGGAATTACTCCGCCAGCACCACTTTCGCCATAAGCTAGATTAGAAGGAATCACAAAACGAGCTTTGTCTCCTACTTTTAATAATTGAATACCTTCATCCCAACCAGCAATAACCTGACCTACTCCAACAGGAAAGTCTATTGGTTGCTTTCGTTTATAGGAAGAATCAAACACAGTACCATCCAATAGTTGCCCTTTATAGTGAACAGAAACATTGGCTCCTTTAGTAGCTCTCTTTCCTTCACCTTTTTGTAAAATTTCATAACGTAACCCACTAGGAGTTTCGGCATAACCTTTGGCAACAGCATCTAACGTTTCTTGTTGTTTTTTCTTTTCTTCTTCTTCACGTTTTTCTCTGGACCCCTCAAAAGTTCTAAAAGCTTCGACTGCGTTGTAGGCTTCAGCATCAGTTCCAACACGAATAATTTCTATGGACATATCATCTCCTTGAGCAACTTGATCTACAACATCTTGTCCTTCAACAACATTTCCAAAAACAGTATGCTTTCCATCCAACCAAGAAGTTTCTATGTGTGTGATGAAAAACTGTGATCCATTGGTTGCAGGACCTGAATTTGCCATTGATAATTTCCCTGGTGCATCATGCTTTAAGTCGGGATGAATTTCATCATCAAATTGGTAACCCGGACCTCCAGTTCCAGTACCTTGAGGGCATCCTCCTTGAACCATGAAATCTGGAATTACTCTATGAAATTTTAGACCATCATAATACGGTGTTCCTTGTTCTTTTATACTGTTTTCAAGATTTCCCTCTGCTAAGGCAACAAAGTTGCCTACAGTACCTGGAGTTTTTTCATATTCTAAATTCACTAAAATAGCTCCTTTTGGAGTTGTAAATTTTGCGTAGATTCCGTTGTTCATTTTTTAAAATTTAATTATAAAATCAGTTAATTATTGGAAATATAATAGTTTAAATATATTCACTTGTAAAATGAAGTTTTACAGTCGGATATTTGCTTTGTGTCATCTGAATGGTAAAAGCAGAATCTGCTAAAAACACCAATTGACCTTGCTTATCTTTTGCTAAATAACGTTGTTTTATCCTTTTAAATTCTTTAAACTCGTCACTTTTATCATCTTCAGCTTCTATCCAACATGCTTTATGAACATGAATATTTTCATAACTACATTTTGCACCGTATTCATGTTCTAGTCTGTACTGAATTACTTCGTATTGAAGTGCGCCGACAGTTCCTATAATTTTACGACCATTCATGCCTAGTGTAAATAATTGAGCAACACCTTCGTCCATTAGTTGATCTAAACCTTTAAATAATTGTTTAGACTTCATAGGGTCTGCATTATTTACATAACGAAAATGCTCAGGAGAAAAACTAGGAATTCCTTTAAAATTTAATTTTTCACCCTCAGTTAATGTATCACCAATTTTAAAACTTCCAGTATCGTGAATACCCACAATATCGCCAGGAAATGATTCGTCTACAATTTCTTTTTTTTCTGCAAAAAAAGCATTTGGACTAGAAAATTTTACTTTTTTACCATTTCTGACATGTAAGTAAGGAGAATTTCTTTTAAAAGTTCCAGAAACAATTTTTATAAAAGCCAATCTATCCCTGTGTTTAGGATCCATATTTGCATGAATTTTAAAAACAAATCCTGTCATTTTTTCTTCTTTAGAATCTACAAGTCGTTCTTCAGCTTTTTTAGGCAATGGAGAAGGAGCAATTTCAATAAATGCATCTAGAAGTTCTTTAACACCAAAATTATTTAAAGCAGAACCAAAAAACACAGGTTGTAATTTTCCATCTAAATATTCTTGTTGATTAAAGTTGGGATAAACTTCTTCTATTAGCTCTACTTCTTCTCGTAATGTATCTGCGGCAGTTTCTCCAATAATTTCATCTAATTGAGAATTTGACAAATCATCAAATTCTACTCCTTCTGAAATTGATGTTTTGTTATCACCAGAAAATAGATTTAATTTCTTTTCCCAGATATTATAAATTCCTTTAAAATCATACCCCATTCCAATAGGGAAACTCATTGGGGTAACTCTCAATCCTAATTTTTGTTCAACTTCATCTAATAAATCAAAAGCATCTTTACCTTCCCTATCTAACTTATTTATAAAAACGAGCATTGGAATACTTCTCATTCTACATACTTCAACTAATTTTTCAGTTTGAGGCTCAACCCCTTTGGCAACGTCAATCACAACAATGACACTATCTACCGCAGTTAAAGTTCTAAAAGTATCTTCAGCAAAATCTTTGTGACCTGGTGTGTCTAAAATATTTATTTTTTTATCATTATAAATGAAAGCTAAAACAGAGGTTGCCACAGAAATTCCACGCTGACGCTCAATTTCCATAAAATCTGAAGTTGCACCCTTTTTAATTTTATTATTTTTTACTGCACCAGCTTCTTGAATTGCGCCACCAAATAGTAGTAACTTTTCGGTTAAAGTAGTTTTTCCAGCATCTGGGTGGGATATAATTCCAAAAGTTCTTCTTCGTTCTATTTCTTTTAAAAAGCTCATCTACAAAAATTGATGTGCAAAGGTACGTTTTATTCTAAAATTTTAGAATTGTAGA
>MDTF01006131.1_pt1 | contig 11844 bp, 9 predicted proteins | sample 811191 | NCBI WGS metagenome assembly MDTF01 (sample SAMN05326649, study PRJNA326480) | marine metagenome | isolation source: seawater | place: Southern Ocean | collected 2011
AGCTAATCTTATACGTTGAGCCTCTCCACCTGACAACGTGCCAGATTCTCTAGATAAAGTTAAATAATTTAATCCTACGTTTAATAAAAAATTTAGTCTTTCGTTTATTTCCTTTAATATATGTTGTGCAATTTTATTTTCTCTATCAGATAGGACGTTAATTAAACCTTCAAACCAAATTTTTGCATCATCAATAGATTTACTAGTAATTTCACTTATATTAAGTTTGTTTATTTTTATACAAAGAGCCTCATCTTTTAATCTTTGTCCTTTACATTTCTCACAACTTGACTCACTTTGATATTGAGATATTTCCTCTCTTTTCCACTCACTGTCTGTTTCCAAATACCTTCTTTCTAAATTATTAACTACACCTTCAAATGTTTTTTTAGTTGAGTATGCTTCATAACCGTCATCATAAGAAAATTTTATTTCTTCTTCATCTGATCCGTATAAGATTACATCTTGAATTTTTTTCGGCAATTTTTTCCAGGAATCATCAAGTGAGAATTTATAATGCTTACTGATAGAAGATAATGTTTGAGCATAATATAAAGATGTAGATTTTGCCCAAGGTTCAATAGCCCCGTCTTGAAGAGTCTTCTTCGGATCTGGTACAACTAAATTTGGATCAACATTTAAATTATGTCCTATTCCTTCACATTCTTCGCAAGCTCCATAAGGTGAGTTAAATGAAAAAAGTCTAGGTTCAATTTCTTCAATTGTAAAACCACTTTCTGGGCAAGAAAATTTAGAAGAAAATGTAACACTTTCCATTTTCCTATATTTTTTTGGAAGTGTTTCATTTTCATATTCAACAACTAATAACCCGTCAGATAAATTTACAGCTGTCTCTACACTGTCAGCTAATCTATTACCAATACTTGAGCTTAAAACTATTCTATCTACAATTATAGAAATATCATGTTTTATTTTTTTATTTAAATTTGGAAAGTCATCAATATCAAAATATTTTCCATCAACTTTTATTTTTGAAAAACCTCTTTTTTTATAATTTAAGATTTCTTTTTTATATTCACCTTTTCTACCTCTAACTATAGGAGCAAGAAGATATATGGTGCTACTTTTTGGAAGATCTTTTATTTTATCTACCATTTCGCTTATAGGCTGTGAAACAATTGGTTTACCTGTAAACGGAGAGTAGGGTATGCCAACACGTGCGAAAAGAACTCTCATATAGTCATAAATTTCTGTAACTGTGGCAACTGTAGATCTAGGGTTCTTAGATGTATTTTTTTGTTCAATAGAGATAGCTGGACTTAAGCCTTCTATTAAATCTACTTTTGGTTTTTTCATTTTATCAAGGAATTGTCTAGCATATGAAGATAAGCTTTCAACATATCTCCTTTGACCTTCTGCATAGATAGTATCAAACGCTAAAGATGATTTTCCAGAACCAGATAAACCAGTAATTACTACCAATTTTTCCTTTGGAATCTCTAGAGAAACATTTTTTAAGTTATGTTCTTTAGCCCCTTTTATAACGATTTTTTTCAACATATTTTTACCTTTAAAATGATAATGAGCTTATAATTATTATGCAATTATGATATAAGTTGTATAACAATAAAACTATAAATCACAAATTAACTCTTAAATATTATGGCTGGAAGTTTAAATAAAGTATTATTAATAGGCAGATTGGGCGCAGACCCTGAAATTAAGCAAATGGTTAACGGAAAAAACGTCGCAAGGTTAAGTATTGCGACTAGTCAGTCCTGGAAAGACAAGTCCTCAGGGGAAAGAAAAGAGAAAACTGAATGGCATCGTGTTGTCATTTTTAACGAAGGTTTGGTCAATGTTGTGCAACAATATTTAAAAAAGGGTGCGAATGTTTATGTTGAAGGTCAAATTACAACAAGAAAATGGAAAGATGAATCTTCGGGTCAAGACAAGTATTCTACAGAAATCGTTCTTCAAGGATATAATTCAAGTTTAACCATGCTTGATGGTAAAGGTAAAAGTGATGGTTCAAATTTAGTTAGTGAGAACAAAAGTTCTTTACCTAATGAAAATACAAATCAAGAAAATAGCGACTTAGATGATGAAATTCCATTCTAAATATTATGGAAAAATCAATTGTAGAAAATAAAAATTCTTTTAAGCCAATATTTGTTCAAGATGAAATGAGTTCTTCATATTTATCTTATGCTATGAGCGTGATAGTTAGCAGAGCTTTGCCTGACGTAAGAGATGGATTAAAACCTGTGCATAGAAGAATAATATATGCAATGTATAAAGGCGGCTACGATTGGTCTAAACCTTTTAGAAAATCAGCAAGAATTGTTGGTGATGTTATTGGTAAATATCACCCGCATGGAGATCAATCTGTTTATGACGCTCTAGTAAGATTGGTTCAAGATTTTTCTATGAGTTTGCCGCTCATTACTGGGCAAGGTAATTTTGGTTCTATAGATGGAGATCCACCGGCTGCTATGCGTTATACAGAGACAAAATTAGGAAAAATTGCTCAACATTTAACTGAAGACTTAGAAAAAAATACAGTGAGTTACAGAAAAAATTATGATGAAACTGAAACGGAACCAACTGTTTTACCTTCACAGTATCCAAACTTATTAGTAAATGGAGCTGGCGGTATTGCCGTGGGCATGGCAACAAGTATACCTCCTCATAACCTTGGTGAAATTATAAATGCAACGACTGCATATATTGAGAATAAAGATATAACTATATCTCAATTAATGAAACATGTGCCAGGGCCTGATTTCCCTACTGGGGGATTAATCATTGGTAAGGATATAATTAAACAAGGTTATAATAAAGGGAGAGGTTCGTTCAAAATTCGAGGTGAGATTGATGTGGAACAGAAAACAAATGGGAGAGATCTCTTAATTATTAAATCAATTCCCTACCAAATTAATAAATCTGTTTTAAATGAGAGAATAGCTCAGCTAGCTAGAGACAAAAAAATTGACGGAATAAGAGACATAAGAGATGAGTCAAATAGAGAGGGTATTAGAGTAGTTATTGAATTAAGAAGGGGCGTTGAGCCAGAAACTATTAGAAGGCAACTATACAAACTATCAAGCATCGAAAGCTCATTTGGCTTCAATACTTTGGCTATTGTTGAAAATAGGCCTAAGATTTTAAATTTGAAAGAATTTTTAGTTGAATTTGTAAAATTTAGGGAAATTACATTAACTAAAAGAATTAAATTTGACCTCAAAAAAGCAGAAGAAAGAGCTCACATTTTAATTGGTATAGCTACTGCTGTAGAAAATATTGATGAAATTATCAAAATTATAAAAAAATCTAATGATACAGAATCAGCAAAGAAAAATTTGCTAAATAAAAAATGGAAAGTAAAAAAAAGTATTAAATTAATATCTTTAATAGAGAAAAAAAAAAATATTGCATCTTATCAATTGTCTGAAGAACAGGTAACATCAATTTTGGAATTAAGACTGCAAAAATTAACCGCTTATGGAATAAGTGAAATTGAAACTGAAATTAATAAATTATCAAATATGATAATTGCTTTTAATAAAATTTTAAACTCCAAGAAAGAATTGTATAAAATAATTATATCTGAATTAACTGAAATAAAATCTAAGTATGCCGTACCAAGAAGAACAAAAATTATAGATGCTGTTTTAAACTATAACATTGAAGAGACTATTCAAAAAGAATCAGTTGTTATAAATATAACCAAACAAGGCTATATAAAAAGAAGCTCTTTAACAGACTTAAAAACTCAAAAAAGAGGTGGTAAGGGGAAGTCCGGAATAGTAACAAGAGATGAAGATTTTGTCGTACAAATTTTTACTGCTAACACTCATACTCCAGTTTTATTTTTTTCAACACAGGGGTTAGTTTATAAGATTAAGTCCTATAAAATCCCTGAGGGAACTCCTTCTTCTAAAGGAAAGTCTATTTTCAATTTGTTACCTTTAAAAAGTCATCATTCAATAAGCTCAATTATGCCTCTACCTGAAGATGAAACCGAATGGAAAAAATTACTTGTTATTTTCGTTACAGCCAACGGTAACGTAAGAAAAAATACACTTGAAGATTTTTCTAATATTAATTCCAGCGGCAAGATTGCGATGAAACTTGAGGATGGCGATAAAATAGTTGGAGTTAAGATTTGTAGAGACGACCAAGACATTATGCTTAGTACTAAAAATGGAAAATGTATAAGGTTTATGTCAAAAAAATTACGATTATTTAAGGGTAGATCTTCAAAAGGTATTAGAGGAATACAATTAAAGGACAATGATAAAGTTATTTCATTATCAATTTTAGATAAAGTAAAAAATGACGATAAAAATAAAAGTTCTAATACTAAATTTATACTATCTGTTACGGAGAACGGTTATGGAAAAAGATCGTCTTACTTAGATTATAGAGTAACAAATAGAGGTGGCAAAGGTATTATAGGGATTATTAATTCACCAAGAAATGGTAGCGTAGCTGCCACACTTGTTGTTAGCGATAGTGATGAAATCATTTTGTCTACAGATAAAGGTAGTATTATGAGATGTGCGGTTAAAGAAATAAGAGTTGCTGGAAGAAACACCCAAGGTGTTACAATAAAAAAATTATCTGGAGCAGAAAAAGTTGTTTCTGTTATTAAAATAGATGATAATATTGAATAGATGAGAACGGCAATTTATCCAGGTACCTTTGATCCTATTACATACGGTCACATAGATGTAATAAGAAAATCTTTAAAAATCGCAGATAGACTAATAGTAGCAACGACAGATAACGTAAATAAAAATTATTTTTTTTCTATTAATGAAAGATTATCTATAATTAAAAACTCTTTATTTAAAGACCTTAAATTAAATAAAAAGGCAATAATAGTTGTTCCTTTTGACACTTTAACCATTGATCTTTGTCTTAAATATAAAGCATCACTAATAATAAGAGGCTTAAGAGCTGTTTCAGATTTTGAATATGAATTTCAATTAGCTGGAATGAATAAAAAATTAAACAAAAGTATAGAAACGATATTTTTAATGTCTGATGTTGAAAATCAAATAATATCATCCAAATTTGTAAAAGAAATTGCTAAATTAAATGGAAAATATGGTAAATTTTTAACAAAATCTGCTATTAAAGCTTTAAAAGAAAAATTATAATGAAAATAATATATTTTTTTTTATTTTTTTTTTTAATAATATCAACAAAAAATGTATATACGGAGGAAATGAAAATGATTTTAGAACTTAAAGATGGAAAAATAGAAATAGAACTATATGACAAAATTGCTCCAGGTCATGTAAAAAGATTTAAAGAACTTGCTGACTCAGGTAAATACGATGGAGTTGTTTTCCATAGAGTTATCGATGGATTTATGGCACAAACAGGCGACGTTAAATTTGGCAACTCAAATAGTCCAGATTTTGATCTAAGTAGAGCTGGTACTGGTGGCTCAGACATGCCTGATTTAAAAGCAGAATTTAGTGATACTTCTCATGAGAAAGGAACTTTGTCTATGGCAAGATCTTCAGATCCGAATAGTGCCAACAGTCAATTTTTTATTTGTTTTGATGCAGCACCACATTTGGATAGACAATATTCAGCTTTTGGAAAAGTTATTAAAGGAATGGAATTTGTTGATAATATTAAAAGAGGAGAGGGTTCAAGTGGATCTGTTGAAAATCCTGATAAAATTATTAGCATTAGATCTAAAAAATAAAAATGCATGACAGATTTTTCTTTTGAGCTAATATCTCAAGACGAAAATGCAAGACTTGGAAAAATTCGTACTTCTAGAGGTAATATAGATACACCAGCTTTTATGCCAGTTGGGACTTTGGGTACTGTTAAAGGTATTTTTACCGAAGATGTAGAGAGTACAGGATCTCAAATTATTTTAGGTAACACTTATCATTTAATGATTAGACCCGGAACGGATGTTTTAGATAAATTTGGTGGTTTACATGATTTCATGAATTGGAAAAAACCAATACTAACTGATTCTGGTGGATTTCAAATCATGTCGTTGTCTAAATTAAATAAAATAGACAAAGATGTAGGAGCAATTTTTTCATCTCATATTGACGGTAAAAAATTTATCCTAAGTCCAGAAAGAAGCATTCATATCCAAAAAAAAATTAACTCAGATATTTTAATGGTTCTTGATGAGTGTCCAAAGTTAACACATGATAAAAATAAACTTATTGAATCAATTAATGTTTCCACTAATTGGGCAAAAAGATGCAAGATTGAATTTGGTAAAAATAAAAAAAAAGCTTTATTTGGAATAATTCAGGGTGGTTTATATAAAGATCTGAGAATTAAAAGTTTAGAAGAACTTTTAAAAATTGACTTTGATGGTTACGCTATGGGTGGCTTAGCTGTTGGTGAAGAACAAAATGAAATGTTTAAAATTCTTAATGAAACCGTTCCGCTGATGCCAAAAAACAAGCCTAGATATTTGATGGGAGTAGGCACGCCGTCTGACATACTTGGTGCAGTTAAAAATGGAATCGATATGTTCGACTGTGTAATGCCAACACGCTCAGGTAGAACTGGTTTAGCATTTACATGGCAGGGTAAAATAAATTTAAAAAATGCAAAATTTCAAAAAGATAAATCTCCTCTTGACCCAGATTGTTCAATTAGAAACCTAAATAAGTACTCAAAAAGCTACTTAAATCACTTGATTAAAACCAATGAACTTATGGCTTCTATGATTATTTCTCTTCATAATATTAATTTTTATCAACAATTTATGTTAGAGATGAGAAATTCTATTAAAAAAGGTGTTTTTGATAAATTTTACAGGAAATATATTAATTTATTTTAATGCGATAAGATATTGTTTGAAATTTATATCTTTTGTATATAAAACCATCTCTTTTGTGGGCCCTTAGCTCAGTTGGTAGAGCAATTCCCTTTTAAGGAATGGGTCGATGGTTCGAGTCCATCAGGGCTCACCAAAAAAAAATTAAACTTTTAACGGTGGATATTTAATCATAATTTCATTCATCCAACCTTTTAATTTATCTATTCTATTTAGACTTGATGGGTGTGTGCTTAAGAATTGTGGTGGCTCTTTACCTTTATTTGCCTCTGACATTCTTTTCCATAAATTCACAGATTCTCTAATATCGTAACCTCCAAGTGAAGCAAATATTAAACCTAAATAATCAGCTTCAGATTCTTGCTTTCTCGCATAAGGATTCATTATTCCTAATTTGAAAATATCAAATCCGGTACTTTGTCCAATAGCTTGTCTACTTCTTGAAATGCTACCACCCAAGAAAAGATCAGCAACTTGCGTGCCTAAATTTAATGTCATAGCTTGACTCATTCTTTCAACGGAATGTTTAGCAACAGCATGCGCAATCTCATGCCCCATAACGGTCGCAAGAGCATCTTCATTTTTTGTAACTTTTAAAATACCTGTATATACAGCTATCTTTCCACCCGGCATACACCAAGCATTCTTAATTTTATCATTGTCGACTAAAATATAATCCCATCCAAAATTTTTCGTAGGGTCATCTTTTTTTTCTTTTAAAAATAAAGCAGAAACAGAATTCTCAATTTTTTTTCCAATTTCTTTAATAGAATTAAGTTGTTTACCAGTATTAATTAATTTATTTTTACTTTTAAAATTTTCATATGCAGTTGCTGCATTAGCGTTTATTTTGCTTTCAGGATATATAGTCAATTGCCTACGATCAGTTATTGGTACTGTAGAACATGATGGCAATATAATTCCGCAACAACCACAGGTAAATAATTCAAGAAATTTTCTTCTATTTATGATATGTTTCATATAAAATATATATTCATGATCTTAAACAATAAAATACTAATTGCAATTTTTATAATGATTTTAATCTTTATTATTTATTCTAGCTACAACTAATGTCTAATAAAAAAATTAAAACACCATTTTTAAAAAGAATAAGAAATTATTTTTTTACTGGTGCTGTTGTTTTAATACCAATCGGCATCACTCTTTATTTAACATTATTTTTTATAAAAATTTCTACAAAGATTTTACCAAAAGAATTAAATCCAAATAATTATTTACCAATTGATATTCCTGGTATTGAAATATTAATATCTGTGATTTTAATAACGTTTATAGGTTGGTTGTCTTTATCAATAATTGGTAAGCGATTAATAGAACTATTAAACAGTATATTAAAAAAAATTCCTATATTGAGAACTATATATTCTGCTATTGGTCAAATGACTGAGACACTTACAAATAAAGATGATTCTCAAAAAAGTGTAGTAATTTTGGAATATCCTAGAAAAAATGTTTGGGTAGTTGGTTTTGCAACAAAAGCAAATAAAGGGAAAATTCAAAAAGAAATTAAACGGGAATTGATAAATGTTTTTGTACCTACCACACCAAACCCTACAAGTGGCTTTTTATTAATGGTTCCTAAAGAAGATTTAATTTTTGTTGATATGTCTTTTGAAGAAGCTTCAAAATTTATAGTTTCAGCAGGAACTTCTGATACAAATTAATCTAGTTTAATATCTCCAATAATGTCAGCTTTATCATAAAGTTTTAACAAAAAATTAAATTTATCAATTCCTATATTTTCATCTTCAATTTGTGCAACATTTTTTTCTGCAATTTTAAATAAATCTGCGTGATGTAATGGATCTGCCATTTTAAAATATTTAATACCACTTTGTTGAAAACCTATTATATCTCCAAAACCACGTAACTTCATATCTTCTTCTGCTATTAAAAAACCGTCATCACTAGATTTTAAAATTTTGATTCTTTTTACTGCATTTGGACTCAAACTTCCTTTAAACAATAAAATACACATACCTTGAACTTGTCCACGCCCGACTCTACCTCTTAATTGGTGCAGTTGAGCTAATCCAAATTTGTTAGCATTTTCTATGATAATTAAGTTAGCATTCGGAAAATCAATACCCACTTCAATAACAGTGGTTGAAACTAAAATATCTATTTCTTTATTTAGAAATTTTTTTAAAATAATTTCTTTTTCTTCTTTTTCCATAGAGCCATGTATTAATCCAGTTCTTTTAGGAAATTTTTTATTTACAATTTCGTACTTTTTTATAGCAGATGAATAATTTAAAAATTTTGACTCATCTATTAAAGGGCAAACCCAAAAAATTTGACTTTTATCTTTAATATTTTTTTTAATTAATGGCCACAATTCATTAATTTTTTCCTCAGGTTTACTTAATGTTATAATTTTTTTACGATTTAAGGGTTTTTCTGTAATTTTTGAAATATCCATGTCGCCGTATATTGACAGTATCATTGTTCTAGGTATGGGTGTTGCTGACATTAATAAAACATCACATTCGTCGGAGCCTTTTTTGGCAAGATCCATTCTTTGTTTAACACCAAATTTATGTTGCTCGTCAACAATAACCAATCCAAGATTATTAAATATTACCTTATTTTGAAACAATGAATGAGTACCTATTACTATGTTAATACTTCCATTTTTTAAATTACTTATTATTTCTTTTTTTTCTTTATATTCAGTTTTTCCTGTAATTATCGAAATATTTACATTTGTTTTTTCAAATATTTTTTTCGTTAAATCAAAATGTTGGTGTGCCAATATACCTGTAGGTGCCATTATTGCACATTGATAACCTGACTCTACAATATTTGCTGCTGCTAGTAGCGCAACGATTGTTTTCCCTGAACCCACATCTCCCTGTAATATTCTAAACATTCTTTTATTTGATTTTAAGTCCTCATTTATTTCACCGATTACCTTCTTTTGACTTAAAGTTAAAGAAAATTTTAAAGAATCTATAATTGAATTAGAAATTTTATTATTAAATTTTTTAATTTTTTTTTTATTTTTTCGTATTTTTTTTCTATTCTCAGAAAGAACTAATAAATGAGATAAAATTTCATCGTAAGCTATCCTTCTATAATAGTTTGAGTTTAAATCTTTTTTTTCATTAACATCATGTAATTTTTGAATAGCTTCCTTCCAATTAGTAAATTTCATTTTATGTAAGAAATCTATATTGTGCCATTCATTTATTTCTGGCATGTCTTTAAATACTTGATCTATAATTTTTCTATATAATTTTTCTGTTATTCCTTCAGTAAGAGAGTATTTTGGAATTATTTTTTTGATAGAGTTTTCATTTTCTAAACTTGTAACATAGTCAGGATTTGTAATTTGATATTTATTTTTAAAATATCCAATTTTCCCACTTGCTATTACCCATTCATTTAATGGTAAAATCTTTCTTAAATATCCTTCTCTACTATTAAAATAAACAAAATCTATTTTTCCTCCATTACCTTCGCAAGTAATTTTATTTGGTAAATTGCGAATTCTAGGAAAATTATATTTAATTACTTTAACCTTTATAGTAAAATTTTTTCCTATTTCTAATTTATTGAGAGGTGACATTTCACCTCTATCTTTAGACGAATATGGTATATTCCAAAGTAAATCTTTAATTTGCTCAATTTTTTTGTTTTTAAAATATTTAGATAATTTAATCCCAACACCTTTTAATAATTTTAAATCATTAAATAAGTAGTTTCTTTTTTCAATATCAATCATTATTTAATGTATAATATATATTAACAATGTGTAAATTAGAAATTCTTAAAAAAAAAATTTTATACAGATCTTCTTACAGAGGGACGAAGGAAATGGATATTTTATTAAGCACTTTTGTAAAAAAATATATTAACAAATTAGAATTAATCGATTTGTTAGAATTAGATTCGTTTCTAAATTTAAGTGACGAAATAATTTATGATATTTTTTTTAATAAGAAAATAAATGAGAATTTAAGAGAGAAGAAAATTGCAAGTTTGCTGATCGAATTTAAAATTTAAATATGGCGGAGAGGGTGGGATTCGAACCCACGAAAGAGTTGCCCCTTCGCTGGTTTTCAAGACCAGTGCTTTCAACCGCTCAGCCACCTCTCCAGTTTTCATAAACAAGTAAATCTTATTACTATCAAAAACACTAAATAACAATAAAGATTAAATTGTTCCAAAAGCTAGTTTAAACATACTTTTTATGATACTCAAAAAAATGACTGTTTTTATTAAAACTTTATTAATTATACTCACTTTAAATTTTTATTGTGTTTATGCATTGGCAGATGGGTCAAATTTTAACCTTTGGTTAAAAGACTTCACAAAAATTGCAAAACAAAAAGGCATATCAGATAAAACAATTAATACCGTTTTGAGTAAATCTAAATATCTACCAAACGTAATTAAATACGACAGATATCAACCAGAGTTTTATGAAAATACTTATACTTATGTAAAAAAAAGAACAAATAAATTAAAAGTTATAAAAGGTACAAGTTTATATAGGTCAAATAAAAATATAATCAATGAAGTTGAAGCTAATTTTAATGTTGAAAAAGAACTTTTGTTGTCTCTTATGGGAATTGAAACTAACTTTGGAAATTATTTAGGAAAAATGGATATAATTTCATCATTAGCTACATTAAGTTTTGATAAAAGAAGAAGTGCTTTTTTTTCCAATGAATTAATTACTATATTAAAATTAATAGATATTAATAAAATTAATGCGAATATCCTCTATGGATCGTGGGCTGGAGCGTTTGGTAATTTTCAATTTATGCCAACAACAATTGAGAATTATGCAATAGATTATGATAAAAATTCTATTATAGAACTTAAAAAAATTGAAGATTCTTTCGCTTCTGCCGCAAACTATATTAATAAAATTGGTTGGAAAAATGATGAACCATGCTTTTATAAAATTGAACTAAAAGATGATATTCCAAAAAAATATTTAAATACTTCAGCGAAAAAAATTATAAACAAAAAAAATGTTATTTTTTTTAAAAAATATATTAAAGGTAATA
>MDTF01018456.1_pt1 | contig 11843 bp, 6 predicted proteins | sample 811191 | NCBI WGS metagenome assembly MDTF01 (sample SAMN05326649, study PRJNA326480) | marine metagenome | isolation source: seawater | place: Southern Ocean | collected 2011
CATTAGGTTCGGTCGAACTTCCCTTTCATTAAACTCTTGAGTCGCCTGAAGCATCATCATCTGTTCTTCATTAAACTCTTCTCTAAGGAAGACTTTATTTGCTTCGATATCTTTTACGAGGAATTCTCCTCCTTTTAGATAGGTCATAATTTTATTTTAATAGTTCGTATATCCCTGCAGCTCCTTGACCTGTTCCTACACACATAGTCACCATGCCAATTTTTTGGTTTCTTCTTCTCATCTCATTAAATAATTGCACAGAAAGTTTTGCTCCTGTGCAGCCTAGGGGGTGACCAAGTGCAATAGCTCCTCCATTAACGTTCACTATGTCGGGATTCAAATTCAACTCTTTTAGAACGGCTAAAGATTGAGAGGCAAAGGCCTCGTTGAGCTCAAATAGTTCAATATCTTTCATTTTTAGTCCCGCTTTTTTTAATGCCTTGGGTACTGCATAAACAGGTCCTATTCCCATTACGCTAGGTTCTAGTCCTGCAACTTGATAGCTGAGTAGTTTAGCTACAGGTTCAATATTCAGATCTTTGACCATTTCTTCAGACATGACCATAACAAAAGCCGCTCCATCTGATATTTGAGAAGAGTTTCCGGCCGTAACGCTCCCATTTGCAGCAAAAACTGGTCGCAATTTAGATAAGGCTTTTAGATTGGTTCCTCTGCGTGGACCTTCGTCCGTACCGACTATAAATTTTCGGGTTTGTCTTTGCTCTTTTTCGTCCAAAAATATTTCTTCAATTTCAATAGGTGCAATATCTTCTTTAAATAATCCAAGATCAATTGCATTTAGTGCTTTTTCATGCGAGTGAAAGGCGAATATATCTTGGTCCTCTCTCGAAATCTTATATCTAAGTGCCACTTCTTCGGCGGTATTTCCCATTCCCCAATACCAACTTGGATTTTTGGCAGAAACCTCAGTGTTCGGAACCACTCTCCATCCCCCAAAGGGAATGGGAGACATAGTTTCTACTCCTCCAGCTATAATGCAGTCTGCCATTCCCGCATTTATTTTTGCAGTGGCCAGGGCAATGGTTTCTATCCCTGAGGAACAATACCGGTTCACGGTTAGCCCTGGAACTTGGTCCGTATTTAGGCCCATCAAGGATACCATTCTTCCAATATTGAGTCCTTGTTCTGCTTCGGGTGTTGCATTTCCAACAATCACGTCATCAATTCTATTTACATCCAATTCAGGCAAGGCCTCTACTAAGTGTTTTATTGTAGCGGCAGCTAAATCATCTGGACGAGTAAATCGAAATATACCTCTTGGAGCTTTTCCTACTGCTGTACGATATCCTTTTACGATATATGCTTTCATTTGTAGTGTATTAGTTTCGTAATGGTTTTCCTTTTTTTAGCATGTGCTCCATGCGTTCTAATGTTTTTCTTTCTCCGGTGAGAGATAAAAAAGTTTCTCTTTCTAAATCTAGAAGATATTGTTCACTTACAATAGTAGGCGAGGATAAGTCTCCTCCCGAAATAACATGAGCTAGTTTTTCTGAAATCAATTTTTCGTGCTCCGTGATAAATCCAGCATGAAACATAGAATCTGCCCCTACCAGAAAAGATCCGAGAATTTGCTTGCCTAGTACCTTGATTTTTTTCTCCTTTGAAGGAGGATTATATCCTTGGTCGGACATAGAAATGACTGCGGCTTTTGCATCATAAATTAGTCGTCTTTTATTGATTGAAATCCGATCACATCCTTTTCTTAATAAACCTAGGTCCATTGCTTCATGGGCAGAGGAGGATACTTTGGCCATCCCAATATTGAGATACATCTCTCTGATGAGTGGATTTTGTATATCTCCTTTGTTAAATCTTTCAGAGGCTCGTAGGGCCATTTCTTTTGATCCACCCCCACCTGGAATGAGTCCTACTCCCATTTCAACCAATCCCATATAGGTTTCTGCAGCGGCTTGAGTTTGGTCCGCATGCATTGCAATTTCACAACCTCCTCCTAAAGTCATTCCATGAGTAGCGACTACTACTGGAGTATTTGAATAACGAATCATTTGAGTGGTCTGTTGAAAGGCTCGAACGGCATAGTCTATCTCTTCGTATTCTTGTTCTATGGCCATCATGAAGATCATGGCTAGGTTTGCTCCCGCAGAAAAATTTTCTGCTTGGTTGGCAATGATAAGACCTCGGTGCTCTTTTTCAGTCCGTTTAATTGCATGCTGAATGGCTTGAAGAGTTTCTCCTCCAACGGAATTCATTTTTGAATGAAATTCTAGATTAAGAACGTCTTCACCCACATCAATGAGGCTGGCTACATTATTTTTCCAAACCGTATTGGACTTTTTAAGTACGTAGAGGTCAATGAGTACTTTTTGGTTGGGAAGAAGTTTATATTTTTGCATATTAGGATCAAAATAATCGAGGGAACCAATATCATTTTTATAAAATGACTTATTTCCTTGTGTTAGCATTTTGAGTACCCAAGCCGCAATTGGCCGGTCTAATTTTTTTGCTTGCCTGCAAGCCACATCTACACCAATTGCATCCCAAATTTCAAAAGGACCCAATTCCCAGCCAAAACCAGCTTTCATGGCCTGATCAATGTGGTAAGTCTCGTTTGATATTTCTGGAATTCTATGGGATACATAGCTAAAAATATCACTGAACATTTCTCGGTAAAATTGTCCTATTTCTCCTTTGGTATGGTACAAGAATTTTATTCTGCTTCGCAAATCATCTATCTCATTGGCCTGAGTAAGTTCCGGCAATTTTACTCGTTCTTGGACCTTATATTCTAACGTTTTTAGGTCCAAAGAAAGAATGGTTTTTTTCCCCTCTGCATCTTTTATCTTTTTGTAAAAACCTTGTTTTGTTTTGTCACCAAACCACTTGTTTTTAAATAAAGACTGTACATATTTTGGCAATAGAAAAGACGATCTAATTTCGTCTTTCTTGCAGTTTTGATAAAGTCCATCCGCTACATGGATTAGAGTGTCTAATCCTACTACATCGCAGGTTCGGAAAGTAGCTGATTTAGGTCTTCCGATTAGGGGCCCTGTTAATTTGTCTATGGCTTCTACTGAAAACTCTGTTCTTTCTACTAAGTGAAAAAGCGACAAGATTCCAGCCACCCCAATACGGTTAGCAATAAAAGCGGGTGTATCTTTACATAGGACTGTAGTTTTTCCTAGATGTCGATCTCCAAATTGAATCATAAAATTAACAATATCCTGATCTGTACTTGGTCCTGGGATAATTTCCAAAAGATTCAGATATCTCGGTGGATTAAAAAAATGTGTACCTAAGAAGTGTTTTTTAAAATCGTCAGATCGATCTTCTAGCATCATGTGAATAGGTATTCCGGAAGTGTTGCTGGAAATGATACTACCCGATTTTCGGAGTTCTTCAACTTTTTCAAAGATCTTTTTTTTAATGTCTAGTCTTTCTACTACTACCTCTATAATCCAGTCGGCATCCTCTATTTTATCGAAATCATCAGATAGATTACCTGTCCTGATTCGATGGGTAAACTCTTTTTGGTAGAGTGCAGAGGGCTTAGATTTCAATGTATTTTTTAATGCATCCTTCACAATTCTATTTTTGACGATATCTTGCTCCAAATCCAAGCCTTGTTTCTTTTCTGATTCATTTAATTCAAAAGGGACAATGTCTAGCAAGAGAACCTCGATCCCCACATTGGCTAAGTGACATGCAATTCGAGATCCCATTATGCCCGATCCAATAACGGCTGTTTTTTGTATTTGTCTGTTATCTTTCATTTTTTAATTCCTCAATGGATTCATCGACGGCATCCATTACTTTATAAAATGCCTCTAATTCTTCTCGACTGACTTTTTTAAATACACGTTCATTAAAATATTTTACTCGATGGGCTGCAATTTTTCTTAGCTCTAATCCCTTTTTGCTCAGAAAAAGATGTGTTTTTCTTTTGTCTCCTTTGTCCCCTTTTTTCAAAATGAATCCTGAGCTCCACATGCTTTTAAGAATGCGAGAAAGACTTCTAGATTCCATGCCCATTTTGGGTCCTAACTGTGTAGATAGAGTACCTTTTTTTTCTATGTTTAGAAGAGCAAAACCCATGGAACTAGTCGAGTCGTGTGCTTGAGCACTACTATTGTATAGTCTAGAAATCCCATGCCATGAAGACCGAATTCGAAAATCTATTATGTGTATTTTTTGACTCATTATTTTTGATTGGAGGACGAATGTACGAAATAAAAAGGTATGCATGCATACCTTTTTATTTTTTATTTGATGAGATACTCCATATGGTTTGTGTCTTTAGTTTTCAAGTTTTGTTTTCAGACCTTAGTTTGATTTTTTGTACATAAAAGTTTTTTCCCCAGCCTACATTTATGTACTACTTAGTGCTTTACCAATACATATTTTAGGACAGTCTAAGTTCTTGTATAGATGTAAATACCATACCGCTAGTAATTATAAGAATACATGTAAATGTACAGCCAACAAAGGCTTAGTCGGTAATTTCTCATTTTTCATCTTTGTTCAAGATAGTATTTGCAATCGCAATTTTTTTGCGAAACTTACAATTGGGATGATGGAAATTGTTGGTTAGATAAAACAATGATTTGATCAATTTTTGGGACATAGATACCTACTTTCACAAGAATAAATGTGAAGATAACTTTAACTAAAGCCCGTACGATCTGGAAGGGGGAAAATAGAGCATAGATGCATTCATTGATTGCTTCTGTGAATTAGGAGAAATTATTTGCATGTCTATGTCTTGTCAAGATCAAGGATGTTACAATCCTCTTTATATAAAACTAGAATGTTGCCTCATTTGTCTGGAATTGCCGGTTTGTGGTAGAGTTCATATTGTCCTTTCAAATGGTTGGCATATAATTGTTTTTCATATAGTTAAAATACAGAATCGATAGATACATTTTACTCCATTAAAGATAAAATTATTATAGCTAAGGACCCAGAAGGTAATGTCTATCTTGCAGATTTCAACTTTAATGGGATCGGATATTTAGAAAGGGAATTCTTATATTTAATAAAGATTTCAGAGGAAATTAATAGTTATAATGTTTGCTATTAATCTGGTTTTTTTGTTTTGAAAATTAATTATCGCTTAAGCATTTTTAAGTGGGCCATATTATTGTTTTCGTCTAGAATATCTACGCAATAGAATCCCTCAGGAACATCAGATAAAGATATGCTATTGAAATTCGTTTCACTTATGATGATTTTTCCGTTTATATTTCGAATTTGTATGTTAATAATTTTTTTCGAATGTGAAATATGTAGAAAGTCTTTTGTGGGATTAGGATACAAAATGGGTGAAGGATAATCAATATTTGAAAGGCTGACCTCGTAACAGTCTAAATTTTCATGTAGCTTTTCAGTCACAAAGTCAACCATAAGTTCTTCGGATGGTCCACCATATTCCCATGGAACATGCCCTGCGCCTTCAAAGAGTAAATGATGAAAGTTTTCAAAATTCACATCATTGGAATGTTCTAGTATAGCTCCTCCACCGCATAGTTGTGGTAGTATTGATATTCCTAATGGCTGCCCACACATATATGGAACTGTTGGGTCTTGGTCGCCATGGCAAGAGATAAGAAGCTTATGAAAATCACTGGCTTCAATGAAATCTAAATTAGCGATTCCTCCGGCTAGGCTAATGACTCCCCGAATTTCACTAGAATACTCTTCATTTCCACTATCTCCAAGAATTCCTCCATTGTTATTGATTGCATTCAATAAGTCAGAGTCTGAAATATCTTCTAGATCCATAAAGCCTACATGGATAGCAATCACCGCGCCGGCCGAATTCCCGCCAAAATATATTTGGTTAGTGTCAATTCTATAAGGGTTTCCCTCCGTAATTGTTTTTCTGAAATAACGAACTGAAGCCCTACCATCAGCTAATGCTCTTGCAACTCCATTTAATGCTCCGTCCGCACTTACCAGTTCCGTTAATGACATTAGACGATAGGAAATAGAGGCAACCACATATCCTTTTTTCGAAAATTTTTCTGCTAAAGAAATCATGCTTGGATTCGTTCTAACTCCAGCGATAAAAGAGCCACCATGTGCCAAAATAAGCAAAGGTCTCTTTTCCATTAGATCTCCTTCGGGCTGATAAATGTCGACTTGGAGATTATGAACGTCTGAATATGTTTCAGTGGAAATATTAAATTCAGCAAATATTTCTTCCACAAACCGACCATCACATTGGGCTTGCGTAACATATAAAGGGGCAATAATAAATATGATTAGTTTTTTCACAATATTCACAATATCTTAATATAACTCCATATAAAATAATATGTTAGATGTTTATTACCCCATGGAAAAAATTATTTTTTACGTTTATGGAAATGCGTAAAGTGAGAAGCATTACAAACCATAATTTGAGTAGATTTTTTACATAAAAACTACAAGAAAAATAAAAAAGCCATCCGATTAGGATGGCTTTTGTTGAGAGATAAAACCTAGTAAACCTCATAAGTAATACTACTGCCCATAAATTTTATTAAATTCTTTTTGATATTTTGTTAGCACAGGTTTTCTTTTTAACTTGAGTGTGGCGGTTAATTCTCCTCCATCTACAGTCCATCCTTCTTTCATAAGCACAAATTTCTTTACTCTTTCAAATTGTGCAAATTGCTCATTAAAATGTGCTATTTCTTTCTCATATTTTTTGAGTACTTCAGGATGCTCAGTCATTTCCGAATCAGTACTATAGAGAATGTTGTGGTTTTTACACCATACTTGTAATGATGTAAAATCTGGAACAATAAACGCACCAGTCATTTTTTGTCCTTCACCCAAAATCATAATTTGTTCTATAATACGGGATTCTTTAAACTTGTTTTCCATTACCTGTGGAGCAATATATTTCCCGCCAGAAGTTTTGAAGATTTCTTTTTTACGGTCTGTAATTTTTAAATACATACCATCTACGAGAGTTCCAATATCTCCTGTCGCAAACCAGCCTTGGTCGTCCAATACTTCGGCAGTAAGTTCAGGCTTGTTATAATATCCCATCATAACATTGTGTCCCTTGCAAAATATTTCGCCGTCATCACCAAATTTAACTTTTACACCTTCCATTATTTTTCCAACTGTGCCATAGCATTTACCTCCAGAAGCTGGAGTGTTTACAGAAATTACTGGAGATGTTTCGGAAAGTCCATAACCTTCAAAAATAGGCATCTGAGCTGCAGTAAATACTCTTGCTAATCGAGGTTGAAGTGCCGCCGCACCAGAGAAAATAAATTTCATATTCCCTCCCACAGCATCTCTCCATTTATTAAAGATTAGCTTATTGGCTAATTTCAATTGAACTTCGTAAAACCAACCATTCTTGCCGTCTAATTCATGACGTAACCCAAGATTTAGCGCCCAGAAAAAGAGCGATTTTTTAATACCTGTAGCTTCTGAACCTTTCCCGACAATTTTATCATACACCTTTTCCAGAAGTCGAGGCACAGTTGGCATAATACTAGGTTTAATTTCTTTTAAATTTTCTCCAATTTGTTCAATACTTTCAGCATAATAAATAGAGGTGCCTCTATAAAGATAAAAATATTCTACTACCCTTTCAAAAACATGACATAAGGGAAGAAAGCTAATTGCCCTATCTGTATCTTGAATAGGAAGAGCATCTTTTAATCCGATAAATTGAGAGTATAAGTTGTCATGAGAAAGCATAACACCTTTTGGATTTCCAGTTGTTCCTGAGGTGTATATGAGAGTGAAAAGATCGGAAGACTTCACTTCCATCTGAATGGCTTTCATTTTTGATGCTTGCGGATTGGCTTGACCATCTTGAATGATGTCATGCCAGTCCTTTGCATTCTCAATTTCATCAAAGGCATAAATAGCTTCAAGTGATTCCACTCTATCTAGAAGCATGTGAACCTTATCAAATATTTCTTGTGATCCTACGATTAATATCTTTACTTGGGCATCATTCAAAATATACTCATAGTCTGCCGAAGTTACATTAGGGTAAATCGGTACATTGATGGCTCCAATCTTATTAATTCCCATGTCTGCGATGCTCCATTCTGGTCTGTTTTCAGAGACCACAGATATTTTGTCACCACGAGTCAAACCTATGTTAAGTAAACCGTAACCTAAATTATCAGTAAGAGAGACATATTCTTTTGCTGAATAAGTGCGCCAAACACCATTTTCTTTTCCAGCTAGCACATCAGGTTTGTTATAATTCTGTTGAGTGAATTCTGCCAATTCAAAAATTCTAGTAGGTTTCGAGTTCATAAGACTTTTTTATAATAAGGTTTCATAAATATATTTCAAATCTAATAAAATTATTGGCAATTTAGCAATTGGTTTTTTTTTGAACTCTAACTTTGAAAACTTACATTTGATAAAATTTATACATGTCTCAGAATCCGCATAAGCTCGATATACCAATCGAATTCCTTAAAGGAGTTGGACCTCAGCGAGCCGATCTTTTAAAAAAAGAATTGCAGATATTCAGATATCGAGATCTACTTGAATTATATCCCTTTAGATACATAGATAAAACTCAATTTCATAATATTTCAGAGCTCAGTCCCGACCTTACTGATCTTCAAATTATGGGAAAGATTATCCGAATCAATGAAGAAGGAGTTGGTAGGAAAAAAAGATTGAAAGCTACATTTGAAGACAAGACGTCATCTATGGAGTTAGTTTGGTTTAAGGGAGCATCATGGGTAAAGAAATCTCTTAATTTAAACGAAGAGATTGTCGTTTTTGGTAAACCAACTTTGTACAAGGGGGTATATAGTATTTCCCATCCAGAAATTGAAACCTTGGAAGATCATCAAGCAAGTTTTGTTAGTGCAATGCAGGGCGTATATCCTTCCACTGAAAAATTAACTTCAAGATTTCTTCACTCCAAGGGTATTGCTAAGTTGATTCAAGAATTATTTAGTCAAGTAAGCCCCTTTATATCAGAGACACTGTCTTTGAATATTCGAAATGAATACAAACTTATGTCCAAGAAAGATGCGCTAATGAATATACATTTTCCTAAATCAGAAAATGATTTATTCCAAGCCCAACGAAGACTGAAGTTTGAAGAATTTTTCTTTCTACAGTTGTCGATGTTAAAAATGAAGCTTCATAAAAAGAAGACCTTTATTTCTTATCCTTTTAAGAATATTGGAAAGCATTTTAATGAATTTTACAATAAACAATTGCCTTTTGAATTGACGGTAGCACAGAAGAGAGTTCTAAAAGAAATTCGATTGGATGTGGCAACCGGAAAGCAAATGAATAGATTGGTTCAGGGAGATGTTGGTTCAGGGAAAACGATAGTTGCTCTAATGGTTATGATCATGGCTAAAGACAATGGTTTTCAGTCATGTTTGATGGCGCCCACAGAAATTTTAGCCACTCAGCATTACTATGGATTACATCAAATGGTGAATGCGTTAGGGATGAAAGTTGCATTACTTACAGGATCCTCTAAAGTGGCTCAAAGAAGAGTTATTCACGAAGCTTTAGAATCTGGAGAATTAGATATTTTAGTTGGTACACATGCGCTGTTGGAAGATAAAGTGCGTTATCAAAATTTGGGATTGGCCATTATCGATGAGCAGCATCGTTTTGGGGTGTCTCAAAGATCTAAAATGTGGAATAAAAACCGAAGACCACCTCATGTCTTAGTTATGACAGCTACTCCAATTCCTAGAACTCTTGCCATGACGGTATATGGAGATCTAGATGTTTCTGTCATAGATGAGTTACCCCCTGGAAGAAAACCGATAACTACCTTGCACAAAACAGACCAACATCGGTTATCTATGTTTCATTTTTTGAAGCAAGAAATTGAAAAGGGAAGGCAAGTGTACATTGTTTATCCCTTAATTGATGAGAGTAAGACTCTAGATTATAAAGATTTGATGGACGGATATGAAGGAGTTTGTAGACATTTTCCAAAACCCAAATATCAAGTTTCTGTAGTGCACGGCCGTATGAAATCGGAAGATAAAGAGACTGAGATGGCAAGATTTGTAAATGGAGAAACAAATATTATGGTAGCGACTACGGTTATTGAGGTTGGCGTCAATGTGCCCAATGCTTCGGTTATGGTCATTGAGTCCTCAGAGCGGTTTGGTCTTTCTCAATTACACCAGTTAAGAGGTCGAGTAGGTAGGGGTGGTGAGCAGTCTTATTGTATTTTGATGAGCGGGCAAAAATTAAGCTCAGATGCCAAGACTCGAATTAAGACTATGGTGAGGACTCAAAATGGTTTTGAAATCGCGGATGCAGATCTAAAACTTCGGGGCCCAGGAGACATGATGGGGACTAGACAAAGCGGTCTTTTGGAGTTAAAACTAGGGGATTTATTAAAAGATTCACAAATTCTTCAATATGCTCGAAAAATAGCTCTATCACTTTTAGACTCAGATCCAGAAATGAAAAAAGAGGAAAATATTCCTATTTTTAAAGAGTATATGAGAGCTCACCACAAAAAAATTTCTTGGAGCAACATATCTTAAATAACAGCTAATTTTTAATCCGTAACTTTTATCCTGCCATTTCCATTTTGTATGTTTGTGGGTGAAACGCATTTGATTATATGGTAAAGATTAGAAAACAAGAGGCTTTGGATTTTCATTCAGAAGGTAGGCCTGGTAAAATAGAGGTAGTACCAACAAAAAGTACAAACTCTCAAAGAGATTTATCTTTGGCTTATTCCCCCGGTGTTGCTGAACCATGTCTAAAGATTTCTGAGAAAAAAGATGACGTATACAAGTATACAGCGAAAGGAAATTTAGTAGCAGTTATTTCCGACGGAAGTGCCGTATTAGGTCTTGGTAATATTGGTCCTGAAGCCTCCAAGCCCGTGATGGAAGGTAAGGGGCTTTTGTTTAAGATTTATGCAGACATTGATGTCTTTGATATTGAAGTAGATGCTTCTGATGTAGATACTTTCGTAGCCACTGTAAAAGCCATTGCTCCTACATTCGGGGGTATTAATCTAGAAGATATAAAGGCTCCAGAGTGTTTTGAAATAGAACGTCGACTTAAGGAAGAATTGAATATTCCTATAATGCACGATGACCAACATGGAACTGCTATTATTTCTGGTGCAGCCTTATTAAATGCTTTAGAAATTGTAGAAAAAGACATTGATAAAATTCAAGTAGTTTTTAATGGAGCTGGTGCTGCTGCTATTTCATGTACTAAGTTATATGTGAGCTTGGGAGTTCGTCCCGAAAATATTGTCATGTGTGATAGCCGTGGAGTAATTAGAGCGGATAGATCTGAGTTAATAGGTTTCAAAAAAGAGTTTTCCACACAAAGAGACTTGAATGTTTTAGCTGATGCTCTTAATAATGCGGATGTGTTTGTGGGCTTATCAAAGGGAAATATAGTCAGTGCAGATATGTTGAAGACCATGGCTAATCGTCCCATTGTCTTTGCTATGGCCAATCCAGTTCCAGAGATTTCCTATGCCAAAGCCATGGCTTCTCGTAAAGATATTATTTTTGCAACTGGCCGATCCGACTATCCTAATCAAGTCAATAATGTACTGGGTTTTCCTTATATTTTTAGAGGAGCACTTGATGTTCGTGCCACTGAAATCAATGAACCGATGAAGATTGCTGCAGTCAAGGCCATTGCAGAATTGACTAAAGAACTGGTTCCTGAAGATGTAAACATCACTTACGGAGAAACTAACATCACATTTGGTGCCGATTATATTATCCCTAAACCAAATGATCCACGCTTGATATCGACTGTAGCTCCCGCAGTAGCTAAGGCGGCTATAGATTCTGGTGTCGCAAAAATAAAAATTGACGATTGGAAAGCATACGAGGTTTCTTTGATGAAACGTGTTGGAAGAG